>Ga0172367_10000048_pt1 | contig 172427 bp, 143 predicted proteins | sample Lak10m_FD_114542 | JGI IMG/M metagenome (GOLD analysis project Ga0172367, IMG submission 114542) | Freshwater microbial communities from Kabuno Bay, South-Kivu, Congo - kab_022012_10m | ecosystem: Environmental > Aquatic > Freshwater > Lake | place: Democratic Republic of the Congo... | reverse complement strand
CTCTTGTTTCAACAAAGTGAAAACCTCAGCATAATCAATCGTATCATTCAATTCAACCACCTTGTTCTCTCCTATTTCAATGATGAGGTTGACTTTGAAATGGGTGCCTGTTGTATTCTCAAGTGGATGTACCCCGTGATACGCAAACAACAATATATCTTTTAGCAGGACTTGCATGATCAACTTCCGAAAAATAAATAAGCCATCAATATTGATGTAATGATACCGACCAAATCGGCCAACAGCATGCTTCCTATGGCATACCTTGTATTTTTCACAGCCACTGATCCGAAATAAACAGCCACCACATAAAAAGTAGTATCGCTTGTTCCCTGAAAAACAGCAGATAGCCTTCCGGCAAAAGAATCAGCACCATAGGTATTCATGGTGTCCACCATCATGGCCCTCGCACCACTGCCGCTAAGTGGTTTCATCAAGGCGGTTGGCAGTGCCTGTACAAATTGTGTATCGACCCCTATTGCGGAGAAGACATAACCCAGCGAAGAAGTGATGAATTCAAAAGCACCTGAGCTTCTGAGAACGCTGATCGCAACCAACATTGCAACCAAGTATGGAATTATTTTGATGGCCACTTCAAATCCACCTTTCGCACCTTCTACAAAACTTTCAAAAAGATTTACTTTTTTATACATCCCTCCCAGCAGGAAAACAAGAAAGATCAAAAGAATGAGTCCATTGCTGAGTATACTCGAAAAATTTTCAATCTGGCTATCTGCCAAAACAAATTTGATATAACTGATCAGCAAACCAATCAACACTGAAATTCCCAAGATCCAACTCAACACAACAGGTTGCAACAAATTGATCTTCTGTATAAAAGAGACGATGAACAAGGCAGCCATGGTTGCGGCAAACGTAGCAATCATGCAAGGCAGGAAAATATCGGTTGGATTGGCAGCTGGAGGATTGACAGATGCACGAATGGCGATGATACTGATGGGAATCAATGTGAGTCCGGATGCATGCAATACCAAAAACATGATTTGGGCATTGCTGGCAGTTTCTTTTTGTGGATTCAATTCCTGCAAACTTTGCATCGCTTTGAGTCCGAAGGGAGTTGCTGCATTATCCAATCCAAGCAGGTTTGCAGAAAAATTCATGATCATGTGTCCAAAGGCGGGATGCCTGTCGGGCACCTCTGGAAAGAGTTTAGAAAAGAATGGTCCAACAATGCGTGATAAAAACCTAATGGCACCAGCCTTTTCACCAATATTCATGAATCCTAAAAACAAGGTCATGATCCCTATCAGCTTGAATGACAGATCAACACTGTCGCCAGCTGATTTGAAAATACTCTCTGTGATTGTTTTAAAAATCAGAGGATCACCTGTAACAATCCATTTGAACAACGCAACGGCAAAGGCAATGATGAAAAAAGAGAACCAAATGAAATTGAGTGCCATGGTGCGTATTATAAAACTTGCCTACAACAAGAAAGCTTATGAGGCAATCTCACTACCTTTGCAACGCAAAATTGAACTTATGGCATTACAGGCAGGAATTGTTGGCTTACCAAATGTAGGAAAATCAACCTTATTTAACGCACTGAGCAACGCGAAGGCACAAGCAGCCAATTTCCCTTTCTGCACCATTGAACCCAATGTAGGTGTGATCACCGTCCCCGATCAACGACTGATTGAACTGGAAAAACTGGTAAAGCCTCAGAAGGTTGTTCCAACAACGGTAGAGATTGTGGATATAGCCGGACTCGTAAAGGGTGCCAGCAAGGGAGAAGGTTTAGGAAATCAATTCCTGGGCAACATCCGAAACACAGATGCCATCATCCATGTGTTGAGGTGTTTTGAAGATGAGAATGTCATACATGTGGATGGAAATGTGAACCCCATACGTGACAAAGAAGTGATTGACACTGAATTGCAGTTGAAGGATCTTGACAGCGTAGACAAGAAGCTGGCGAGAGTAGAAAAAATGTCCAAAACCGGTGACCGCGATATTCAGCGTTGCATCGAAGTATTGAAAGAATTGAAATCATTCCTCGAACAGGGTAAAAATGCTCGTGCATTTGAGATCAGCAAAGAAGAAAAAGAAAAATTCATACATGATTTATTTCTGCTCACCATCAAACCTGTGATTTACGTTTGCAATGTGGATGAGAAAAGTGTGATCAAAGGCAATCAACATACACAACAGGTAATGGAGGCAATTAAAAATGAAAAGGCTGAGATCCTGCTTATCAGTGCTGCGATCGAAAGTGAAATTGCAGTGATGGAAAGTTATGATGACAGAAAAATGTTCTTGGAAGACATGGGACTCACAGAAAGTGGTGTAGTACGACTCATTAAATCAACCTATCAATTGTTGAATTTGGCCACCTATTTCACTGCAGGGGTGCAGGAAGTAAGGGCTTGGACAATCACAAAAGGTATGCTTGCTCCACAAGCTGCGGGTGTAATTCATACCGATTTTGAAAAAGGATTCATCAGGGCTGAGGTGATTGCATACGATGACTATGTTTTGCTCGGCTCAGAAAATGCCTGCAAAGAAGCAGGAAAGATGGCGGTACAAGGAAAAGATTACATCGTAAAAGACGGAGATATTATGCATTTCAGATTTGCCGTTTAAACAAATCGAACAGATATAAAAAAACCGGATGAATTGCATCCGGTTTTTTTATTAGCGATAAACAGTTTATTGTGGAAGCAATACCATATCAATTTTATGATATACTCCGTTGATAGCGTGACGGTCAGTCGCGGTAATCTTGGAATAAATTGGATTCTTGAATCCCTTAACACCTTGTGTTGCATCAAATGTCAAAGGTGGAGCAACAGGTAAAGATGCTGAGAGCAAGGTTGGTACTGGTGTTGGTGTTGTTGGCAAATTAGGTGAGAATGCTCTTGCCAATAAAACGTGGTAAGCAAGTATACCCCTTACAGTTGCCGCAGGCAACAAAGCAAAAGAGGTAGGTGATTGTGGCAATCCCAACACTGCAAAAAGGTTATTGAATGCCTGGTTGGTTGGAGCCATCACTGTAAAGTTTGCCAACGGATTAACGAGATAATCTTGGAATCTTTGTCCTGATGGAACACCTGCATCAGCAGCCAATACTGCTGCAACCAAATACTGCAAATCAGCATCTCTTGCAATGGTATCCAGCAAAACCCTTGTGGGAGGAGCAGTTACAGCAAATATTCTATGCATTACACCATTGGCGGCATCAATATCAGTCGCTGTGATGGGAATATTGTTGACAAAAGCTCCGGATGCACCTCTTGCAACAAAAGTACTGAATCTTACCAGCGGGTTGGTATTAGGTGCTGGAATGATAAAGCTTGTTACAAATTGTGTATTGGGGAAAGAGGTTGGAATTTCTGCAGCTACCAATTTCTTACCAGGAATGATATGGTATTGCAAAATACTCGCAAGGGTACTCGCTGGTAAAACATTGATGGCAGCAGCTGGTATTCCGGAAAGGTTAAATGCAGCATCATTCGGTGCAAACAACGTGAACACCTTGTTTCTATCAGACAAGTCTGCCATGAGTCCCGCTTTGGTAACAGCAGCCTTCAAGATAGAATAATTGGCATCGTTGTTAAGAATATCGCCGATGGTATTGTTGCTCTGTAGATAAAATTGCTTGGGAACACCCTCTGGAACATTTTTGTTGCAGGAAGATGCAAACACCACAACGAGTGTAGCTACAAGCGCAACCGATAATGTATGTGTAATTTTTTTCATAATCATTTGTTTAACGAGTTGATAATGTATTACGCTTGGTTAGAAAATATTGTACCCAATTGAAACATAGTACAATCCACCAATAGACGGATTGGCCAATGCTGTGATGTAATATTGATTGAGCAGGTTGTTGGCACCCACTTTCACAACAGATTGGATTTTTGGAAACTTGTAACTAACCTGTGCGTCCATTACATGGTATGCAGGGACTGTCCCATTTGCCAAATCACTCTGGTAATCAAATGCTGCCTGCCAACGATGTACCACATTGAAAGCAACTCGCTTGGATTTACCCATTCCATGATTTCCAAAAGTTGTGTTGGTACGCAATTTTGGTGCATTGAAATAAGTAATGTATCCATTGGGCACATCACCCAATTGATCAGATGAAAGGTTCGTATTCAGGAAAAATCCCTTTGGAAAACGATATTCCAATGACACACCCCAGCCTGAGGTTTCTACCCTGGTTGGACTGTTTATAGGAATCGAAAGGATTCTTCTGGTGGATGCTGCGAGTACATCTGTAGGCTTGGGACTAGCAGTGATTGATTGTGCAACCAATACTCTTGTGATGAAGTCCTGGTAATTGCCTCTATAATAATACGCATCAAACATCAATTTGCCATTTTCCATGAGACCTCTGTATCCAATTTCATATGACTTTACAGCCTCAGGTTTGAATTCACCCAATTGCTGCACCGTCAATCTTCCGCTCGCCAATTCACTCAAGGAGTAAATAGGATTGCTGGCTACTTTATAAAAATTCAACATTTCTGGAACACCCCCGATCAGAATGGCACCACCTGCTGCAAGATTGATGTACTGCTGTTGAACAGATGGGAAACGATAGGCTGTTTGATAAGATACCCTGAAGTGATTGTCCTTTGCCACACGCAAGAGCGCGGTAGCTCTTGGAGTAAATCTTCCTTTGAAGTTGTTGTTCTTGTCATAGCGACCTGATACTGTGAACTTCACAGCATCATCAAAGAAACCTTTAACAACTTGCAAATATGCACCAGACTCGGTAACAGGAATGGTTCCTGCCGAATCGGCAAACAAGGTTCCTTGAGAGTTCAACACAAATCTTCTGAGATTTCCACCCACAAGAACTTGTGCCCAATCATTGACTACTGAGCTAAGATTGTATTGACCTTCAGCAGCATACAAGTTGGTGCGATCGATGAACTTACCACCACCTTGAGAGATTGCTCTTGATCTAGACGAATCATATATTCTATCGAATTGTGCACTTCCAACAGCTGGACGTCCCACGTCAGCAATTGAACGTGCAAATCCATGTGCTTGATTGGAATTCATACCAGAGAGCATTGCATTCAAATATGCCTGACCGTATTGAGTATACCAGGTAGTTGAATTTTTCCAACCTTCATTGAAGATCCTTGTGGTAACTGTCGTGTTATAAGACTCTCCGGCATTTTCCTGGGTAGTATAAACCCTGAGCATCCAATTTTTACTCTTCAACTCTGCCTTGTATTGTCCCATTTTGAAATTCAACAAAGAATATCTGTCACTGCCAGTGTAAACAGTGTTACCTGTTCCCCAATGTCCGGCAATGATTGCTTCCACATTGTTGTTGATCTTATAGTGCAGTGCACCACCCACTTTCACATTGAAAGTAGTTGGATTGGTGACTTCTTTTTCTGTATAACCAGTTCTGGAAACTGGATTCGGAGCTCCTGTGATTGAATTGATATATGGTGCCAAGAAAGGTGCCTGTTGACCAATACCTCTCAATACCAGATTCAAATCGATTGTTGTCTCATCACCATAAATATTCATACCATCATAGTTGGGGTCGGTTGGACGTGTACCGTCAATTACCTTGCCCAAAAACTGACCTGATCTCAAAACGTTTCTGTTGTCAGCTGCCAACCAGTCCTGCGCCTGTACCAAACCAGTGGTAATTTTGAATGCCAGACGATCATTGATTTTCTTGGCATATCTCAGATCATAATTGTAGTAAGGTGATGGATCACGGTATTTACCGTCAACATGCATCACGCCATTTTTTGCCTGGAATGACAGTCCCTGGTATTTAAAAGGATCCTTGCTGTTGATGATCAAGGTACCGTTCATACCACCTGAACCGTAAAGTGCAGAAGATGCACCTTGCATCAACTCCATGCTCTCAACATCTAATTCACTCAAACCGATGATGCTACCAACTGAGAAGTTCAAACCAGGTGCCTGATTATCCATTCCGTCCACAATTTGTGTGAACCTGGTATTACCGCTTCCGGTAAAACCTCTGGTAGTAATGGTTTTGAAAGTTAAACTTGAAGCAACCATGTCTACACCTTTGAGATTCAATGCCATATCATAGAAATCAGCAGCTGCTGCATTTCTCAGCGCTGTGGTATTCAAACGCTCAATGGAAACAGGTGACTCAATGATTCTGGTGGGGGTTCTGGTTGCAGAAACCACTACCTCCTCGCCCAGGGTTGAACTTGGTTGCAAGGTGATATTTTTCATGGCCCCGGCTGCATCAACCTTCATTTCAGTTAATCCGAACCCAATTGAAGTAAAAACAAGTGTAAGTGGAAATTTTGCTCCAGAAGGCACTACCAATCTGAAATTTCCTTTGTTATCGGTGAAAGTCCCCGCAGATCCATCTTTCAGTGTAACTGAAACAGATCCAATGGCTTCTCCACCAGATGCATTTTTAACGCTGCCTGTAATCACTTGACTTTGTGCCAAGACCAATACAGGTGAAAGCAAAAATAGCAATGCAACTAGGCAAGCATATCTTTTCATAAGCATTCAATTTTAATCAATTTACGGCAATTTACTGAAAATCAAATAAGTAATTCTCCTCATCTAAAAACTAACTGATTCTGAATAACTTAAATTGTGGAAATCAGCCATCAGAATTACATTAGCGGCATGAAAATCTTCCATTTTCCGGGACAAACCAGCTTTTATTCAGGCAAGGTTCGGGATGTATATACCATTGCTGATTCAACCCTTGTCATGGTTGCAAGCGATAGAATTTCCGCTTTTGATGTGATTTTGCCCAGACCTATACCGTTCAAGGGACAAGTATTGAATCAGATCGCCGCATACATGCTTGGAAAAACTACCGATATATGTCCCAATTGGCTCCTATCCGTCCCAGCCCCAAATGTATCGATCGGGAAAAAATGCGAGCCTTTTAAAATCGAAATGGTGGTGAGAGGGAATCTAGTGGGACATGCATGGAGAACCTATCAACATGGACGATTGCTCTGTGGACAAACAATGCCCGACGGATTGAAAGAGAATGATTTTTTCCCAACCCCCCTGATTACTCCCTCTACGAAGGCATCAGCAGGACACGATGAAGACATCAGCGAGAAAGAAATAATAGCACAAGGACTCGCCACCAAGGAAGAATGGGAGCTTTTGAAAAAATATACCCTGGCTCTTTTCGAGAGAGGTAAAGAATTGGCGAAAAAACAGGGTCTTATCTTGGCCGATACCAAATATGAATTCGGAAAACTCAATGGCGAGATCGTCCTGATGGATGAGATCCACACACCCGATTCTTCAAGATATTTCTATGCAGATGGTTTTGAAGAGCGACAAAAAACAGGTGAACGACAAAAACAACTCAGCAAGGAATTTGTAAGAGAATGGCTCATCGCAAACAATTTCATGGGAAAAGAAGGACAAACAGTACCGGAAATGTCTGACGAATGGATTCAAATCATTTCAAACAGGTATATTGAACTATATGAAAAATTGATTGGAGAAAAATTCAATCCCCTTGCGCTTAGCGATGAAGAAACAACGTTGAAAATTACAGAGGCTATCAACAAACTATAAAGCAGTATCTTTTTTTTCAGATAAACCCTCCATGCGCTTTTTAGATTTGTTGAAAATATTTCTTCCTTTGTCAATTCCCTGTCTTCGACTTTTCTGTTCCACCGCATCTAAGTGTATAAAGTCCTGGCACTCCTTGCTGCAACACGCCGACAATTTCTCCTTGCATGCCTCGCATTGTATGAAAAGCAGGTGGCAGGCTGCATTTGCACAATTCACATGTGTATCACAGGGTTGTCCGCATACATGACAATTGGATAAAACATCATCCGTAATTCGTTCTCCCAATCGTTCATCAAAAACAAAATTTTTTCCAATGAAATGGTTTTCCAATTGCTTTTCACGCACATTGTTGATGTAATAAATGATGCCCCCCTCCAGATGAAAAACATTTTTATACCCGTTGTGCAACATCCATGCACTTGCCTTTTCACACCTGATGCCTCCTGTACAATACATGATGATATTTTTATCTTGATCAGCCTTGAACATCTCAGCAGCCATGGGCAATTGTTCTCTGAATGTATCGCTGGGTATTTCGATGGCATTCTTAAATCTTCCCACCTCATATTCATAATGATTCCTCATATCAATGACCATTGTTTGGGGATCCTTGACCATTTCATTGAACTTTTCAGCTGATACATATTTCCCTTTGTTTTGCATGGAGAAAGATGCATCTTCGATTCCATCTGCTACAATTTTATTTCTGACCTTGATATCCAACACATAAAACGAATTTCGGTTTTCGTCGACTGCCTTGTTCAAGCGAATCTGTTGCATGGAAGGCTCGGCTTCTAGGAGTGACCTCAATGCATACATGTTTTCATCCGGACAACTGATTTGTGCATTCACACCTTCATGAGCGATATAAATTCTGCCAAGAACAGACAGTTTACTCATCTCGCTGTACCAAGTATTGCGAAATGATGCTGGATCATCAATGGGAAAATAACAATAGAAAGAAATGGTGGTGCGAGGGGTTGTGTCCTGAAGTGCTCTTTGTTTGAGCTCTTTCCTGGACACACGGTTGTGCAGTGTAGCCATAAAATGATTTTAATCCTTTTGTCAGAACCCTGGTTGCAGGCCAGGCAAAATCTAAACACTGCAAAGATAGATATTTGAAAGCAGCTATTGCTTTTTAAGCAGAATGGCAAGTGATCTTCCGGTAAAAGCAGCCATGCCGGCAGAGATTCCGCCGATCAATGCAGTTGTCAACACCAAAAGAATAGGATCGTTTTTCTTGATGACCAATTCCGCAACACGGGATGCCAAGATATGATCATTGGCGTTGCTGATATAAAATGCGAACAAGCCCCAAAAAAATGAAACTCCTAAAAAAACTGCCAGTAAACTAAAAAACCTTTTCTGGGGAATAAAATATCCGACGAGGAGTCCCACAATCATTACCGACCACCAAGGAAGAAACAATCCAAGTGCGTAGGATAATAATGCGCTTATAATGACAGATGCAAGAAATTTCATAGTTGATTCTTTTATAATACAGGATTAAAACTCATTTTCCATTTCACCTGATCAGCGTTTACATCTTCTTTGTGCATGTAAAACAACGTATAGTACTCCCCCTTCGCCCAGGTATCAATGAAATTATCATAAAACTTACTGCCGGGATTTCCACTTTGTCCTCCAGGGTAAACAGCAAATGCACGTATAGGTTGTGTCATTTCAATGACCATCCTCCAACTCGGACCATGATCATGTTGTGTTGCATTAACAATTCCATTGCCGCCTCCATTCATGATTCCTGCTCTGGCAAAAGGCAAGGTGCTGGTCTTCAATAAATGATATACTGTTGTATTTTTAAATTTAGCCCACTCAAGCTTATCTGCAGAAGCCAGTTCATTCAACTTGATGGTTGCTTTTTTCAAAGCACTGGTAACCTGCATGGCAAGGTCTTCTTGTTGGGAAGTATTTCTGTTATCTATAAAACGAAATGCTGAATCTTTTGTCAGCGCTTCCAACAAGACGAATTTCTCTGGACGCACAAGCGGCTGACTGGTTTGATGCAGATCATCCATAAAAATATTGTTGTACAATGAATCCCACCAAGCATGAAATGCAGTAACCCCTTTTTCATTGGGATCATTCTGAAGATTCCAGCTCTCCACTATCTGCAGGTATTTGGACTCATCTGCATTCAATTGATCACGATGTACATATTTGCTCAGCAATGGCCTTGCCAACTCTGCAAAAACATTGTAATTATTATTCTGAAGCGCCTTCATGTCATCTACAGTGATATTGACCATGCCATCGAGTTTTTTGTTGATGGTAATGGCTCTGTAGACCTCATAACTTCCTGGAATAAAGTATGGATAGGTAGAATCAGCCGGACGTTGATTGGCACTGCTGACGTATCCACTGGTTGGATTTACGGCATGCGGATTTTCTTCATTAGGAATGAATCCCTTCCACATATAACTGCTGTCATATCCTGGCATTACAAACAAGCCCTGCCCTTTCCATCTCAGAGGAAATGTTGCCTGTTGCCACAATGCAATATCGCCGCTGTGTGAAGCAAAAATCATGTTTTGTCCGGGCACATTGAAATAGCCAATAGCATGGTGATAGTCATCATAATTTTTTGCTCTGTTCAACAACAACCACATCTTTAAAATATTGGAAGTATCATGTGCGACCCATCTCAAGGCATAAGCTTTCTCTGCTGTAAGTTCATTCTTGAAACTTTTGTCATACATAACTGGTCCGAATACCGTATAGGCAACCGTATCCAACAAATTGCTGGATCCCTTTACTTTGATAGTTTCAATTCGCTGCTCAGCATTTTTCCATTCACCATTGAACCAGTAGGCAGACTTGGATGCATCTTTGAATTTGATCTCATAATAATCCTTTACATCTCTTCCCGCATTGGTAAATCCGAATGCAATGCTGTCATTGAAACCAATCACCACACCAGGCAAACCAGGAAAAGAAACCCCATAAGAGTTGAACGCTTTGGTATGCAATTGAATTTCGAACCAAATAGATGGCAAACTCAATGAAAGATGCGGATCGTTGCTCAGGATGGGCTTTCCGCTTTGGGTCCTGCTACCAGACACTGCCCAATTGTTGCTTCCATTGGAGGGATTCGGTTTGAACTCCTGTGCTATATGAATGGTATCATTTCTTTTGAAATAAACAGAGTCAGCATTGGCAGGTGGTACAAGCTCCGCAAGTGGTTGGGTATAGGGTGTTCCCTTGGCAATGACGGGATATAAGGAGTCGGCTATTTCTGGATAGAGCAATTGAAAATTTTCTTCGCCCAGCAATTTCAAGGCATGGGTGTATTCAAAATCTTTGTCATAGCCTGCCAATGTATATGTCATCTGCTTGGTAAACAAGGCTGACTTGAAGTTGCTCCATTTCTCGGGCATGTATCCAAGCAATTTGTATTCAATCGGTAAATCCGCTTTGTCCAAAGTTGAAATATAGGCATTGACTCCTTTTGTATAAGCATCCAGTGCGGCTTTGGTAGAATCATCTTGCTCCATCGCATAAAGTGCATTTTCAGCAGCATATACCATGCCCATCCTGCGCTGATTTCTATCGAACTGTATGGCTTTGTCTCCTACAAATTCACTGAGCCTTCCAGCAGCAGCAAAGGTTTGGAATTCCATCTGCCACAAACGAAATTTTGCGTGTAAAAAACCTTGGACATAATATGCATCATTTTCATCCTCGGCAAAAATGTGTGGCACCAATCTTTCATCCAAATAAACATTCACTTCCCCATTCAAGTCATTCAAAGCAACGTTCTCAGAAAAATCATGGTCAGCCGATTCAGCATTTTGCCAAATCCCTTCTTGCACGCTTAAAAATTCACCCAATGGAATGGGCAAAACTTCCCTTGTACCTAATACATAGACCAGAGCAGCGTTGATCAGAAGACTGACTGTGAAAATGACATATTTCATAAAAAAAAGAATAGACTAAAGTTAATCAAAATAATTGACCTCAATAGTGGAAGCAAGGATTAAGAAAAAAACGCTATTTCTTCATTGAAATCGATATGTGGGAAACGATTTGAAAGTTCAACTGCTTTGTCAAGGAATTTTTTTCTGAATTTGATGTGCTCAGTTGAATGTGGATGAAGGGGACGGTGTTTCAATGCCTGCTGAATTTGTGCAATTTCTTTCATCGCCTCCTGTGTTTTTCCATCAATGCAGGCATGCACAAATTTTTCCCATACATATTGGGTTGCGAGGTAATTGGGATGCACCATGTCTTCTGCATAAAATCTGTAATCACGTAAGTCATCAATGATCAATTCATAGGAAGGAAAATAATACACAGATGGATCAGATTGACATATCAAATCAATGGCATGCAGCAAAACAGCCTTGCTTCGGTTGTTTTCAATGAAACCATCTCGAAGGTGGCGAACTGGACTCACAGTCAGTACAATTTTGATATCTGGATTGATGGTTCTCAGTCGGGCGAGGGTTTCAAAGAATTGATTTTTGATGGAAGTGGGATCCAACAGCATTCTCTTGAATTGATCAGCTGGGATTTTATGACAGTTTGCAACAACTTGTTGATCTTGGTATTTGTAGACAAATGCAGAGCCCAAAGTGATAAACATCCAATTGGATTTCTCTAGGAATGCTTTTCCTGTCTGTATCTGATGATTCATAGCAGACAAAGCCTCTTGGCGATGCTCGTGACTGTATGCAGAATGGAAGTCCCAATGATGCCACAACCCCTGATCAAAGAAAAGCTCTTGCTCATTGATATGCTTGCCCACCACGTAGCTATCAATTGAATGAAAAATACTGACTGGATTGAACAGAATGCCATGTGGATTTTGTGCAACATGGAATTTATGTATGTGAAACCGTACATAGAGATGATTGGTGAAACACGACCCAATCAAAAAAAGTTGATCTCCGTACCTTATTTTATGATCAAACGGAGGTGGATCAAAGTCCATATGAAAATCAATCGCCATCTCAATTGTTCAATTTCATTCTTTGTTTAGAAGCTTCAAACAAGATGATGCCCGTGGCAACACCTACGTTGAATGAGTCGAAATCACCTTGCATGGGTATGGTAAATTTTTTATCAACCGCTTTGCTGATATAGGGCTGGATTCCTTTGTCCTCACTTCCCATTACAATGCAGGATGGTTTTTCAAAATCAACTTGCATGAGCGTAGTGTTGGACTTCATTTCAGCACTGCAAACCTGAATGCCATTCAAATGAAGGGTATCAACTGCTTTTAACAGCGATGCAACCCTGGATACCATTATTTTTTGAAGTGCCCCCGCGGATGACTTCATTGCTTCTTCGTTGAAAGCACCTATACCTTTATCAGGAATGATGAGGCATTGGGCGCCACAACACAGAGAGGTTCTAGCGATGGCCCCAATATTGCGAACGTCAGTAATGCCGTCGAGCATGACAAACAACGGATGCTCTCCCCTGGCTACAACATGATCAATGACATCCTGCAATTCATGATACTGTATGATGCTGTTAATCCCAATAACACCCTGGTGATTGGCCCGTGTGATGTAGTTCAGCTTTTCGACTGGAACAACATTGATGGGAATTTGAAGTTTTTGGGCCAATGACCTGATTTCATCGATGATTTCTCCTCCAATATTTTTTTGGATGAAAATCCTCTCCAATTGCTGTCCGTCGCGCAATGCCTCCACTACAGGCTGCCTTCCTATGATATTGGTTGATTTTCGCATAAATTATTTTTTTGACAGCAACATCAATTTTACTTTAAAGATAGCTGCAATGGTGATGGCATCGGTAATTTCTTTCATGTCGATCATCTGCAAAACTTCATCAATATGATGTCGGTGAATGGTGAATACTTCTGTGTCATCTGGTTCTGGCATTCCTTCGGTAAGATCTTCAGCCAGATATACAATAGACCTTTCATCTGATACAGAGTTTGACAAATGCATATCAAGGATTGGCGTCCACCGATCGGCACTGAATCCCGTTTCCTCTTTCAATTCTTTTTTGGCTGTCTCCAACGGGTCTATATCAAGCGGCCCACCTCCTTTAGGTATTTCGAGACTGTAGTTGTTGAGCACATAACGAAACTGTCTCACAAAATAAATGTATCCGTTTGAATCGACTGGTACAATACCGATGGCCAGGTTTTTAAAGTGTACTTTGCCGTAAATACCGGGATTGCCTGCTGGGTTCAGAACCTGATCTTCCGTGACTTTTATCCATGGATTGTCGTATTTGACTTCCCCACTGATTTTTTGCCATTCTGTTTGTGTCGACATACCTAAAAATAATTAAACCCTCCAATATGGAGGGTTTAATCTTGTATGTTTTGGCTTTAATTATTTGATACCAAAAGATGATTTGACTTTTGCAACATAATCCAGTTTTTCCCATGTGAAAAGTTCAACTTCTACTGTTTTCTTTCCGCCACCTGGAACATCGAATGATTTTTTCACGACTTCATTTTTTCTGCCCATGTGCCCGTAAGCTGCAGTTTCCTGGTAGATGGGGTTGCGCAACTTGAGCCTTGTTTCAATGGCATAAGGTCTCATGTCAAACAATGATTCGACCTTCTTTGCGATTTGACCATCGGTCATTTTTACCTTGGCAGTACCGTAGGTATCTACAAAGATTCCCATTGGCTTTGCTACACCAATTGCGTAAGAAACCTGTACAAGCATTTCATCTGCAACACCCGCTGCGACCATGTTTTTGGCAATATGACGTGCTGCATATGCTGCACTTCTGTCTACTTTGGAAGGATCCTTGCCGCTGAAGGCTCCACCTCCGTGTGCACCTTTTCCTCCATAGGTATCAACAATGATCTTTCTTCCTGTAAGACCGGTATCACCATGCGGACCACCAATTACAAACTTTCCTGTTGGATTGATGTGATAAGTGATTTTATCGCTGAATAATTTTTGGACTTCTTTCTTGCATTTTGCTTTTACACGTGGCATGACAATATTGATGACATCCTTTTTGATTTGATCAAGCATTTGCTTGTCATTTTTTGAAAAATCATCGTGTTGGGTTGAAACCACTACAGCATCAATGCGCATAGGTCTGTCGTTGTCATCGTATTCGATGGTTACCTGGCTTTTCGCATCTGGACGCAGGTAAGGCATCTTGCTGTTTTTCTCTCTACGAATCGCAGCCAATTCAATCAATATCTTGTGTGCGAGATCCAATGCAAGCGGCATGTAGTTCTCTGTCTCATTTGTTGCATATCCAAACATCATTCCCTGATCGCCCGCTCCCTGATCTTCTTTCTTCTTGCGCTCTACTCCTCTGTTGATATCAGCAGATTGCTCATGAATAGCAGAGAGAATACCGCAGGAATTTGCCTCAAACATATATTCACTCTTGGTGTAACCAATTTTTGAAATGACATCACGCGCAATTTTTTGTACGTCCAATGTCGCTTTAGACTTTACTTCTCCTGCAAGAACAACTTGTCCGGTTGTAACAAGTGTTTCGCATGCAACTTTTGACATGGGATCGAATGCAAGAAAATTGTCGATCAACGCGTCAGAAATTTGATCGGCTACTTTATCTGGGTGTCCTTCAGATACACTTTCGGAAGTGAATAAATACGGCATGGTAATTTTTTTTGCAAATGTATATATAAAATCAAAGCCTAGAGTATACCAGCCTCAATTTCATGGGTTGTGTAGGATGACTACCTCCACCTAATACGACTCCACCACGGCAAAGTGGATTCAAATAAAAAGAGGCAACTGAAGATGAATATGAAACCACATAAGGAGAATGCAATTTCAATGGATAATTGGGATTGTTTCTGGTCAAAATACCCTGTATATACCTGGTGATGTTCATTGCATATTGGGATACAGTCCTGCTCTTGGGATCAACAGTTATTTTTCTCATGCCTCCAAAAAATGTAGGGTCATAAGTACCTCCTGGAAAACCATCGGATATGAATGGAACAAATTTGTTGGCAGAAGAGTCAATTCCCTCTAAATATAGATAAGTCGGTGCCGGAAAGATTTCCCCTCTCTTACCAGCAGTGATCACCTCTTGCATAGAAAGTTCAGCCAAGTGTACAATCACATTGCCTTTTCGCTGTTTAAAAGCATCAACAGCTTTCATACTGATCTTGGCATAAGTACCAGGTGTAGAATGTATATAAACCAGGCTGTCAGATAGTTTTTTAGAAATAATGTTTCGAACTTCTGAATTTTCGTAAGAACGCTTGATCTGGTTGATGGCGCCACCCGGTTTCAGGTTTTTGAAAGAAAAAGTCTTGTAGGCAGTATCCAAATCACCGTTTTTGGTATACCTATAATAAAATCTCAAATGTGTTGTTGTATCATCCATGTCAAAAGTCATGAGTGCATTGGCAGTATTGAGTTTTTGAGGAACAATGGCAAATCCCTTGAAATAGTTTCTGAACAGTGAATCGCTTTTCAATGGACCTTTTGCAAATCCGGTATCAAAAGAAATAAGCGATCGTCCGAATACAGCCTTGAGAGAAATTCGTAGCTGATCCTTTGTATTGAATGTTCCCAGATACAAAGAGTCATTTAAAACAGCAGGTGTAAAACGGGCAGATCCCAAGAGTTCTCCATAGGGAACGGAGGCAGACAATGGATAAGCAGAATCTGGACGTATGAAGTCCGTTACCCTGAAAACATCTACTCCCTGAACACCATTGGTATCACCATAAGTGCTTCTGTATTTCAGGGTAAGTACAACTGAATCCAGGTATAGACTGTCAGGAACATTCTGAAACTGAAATGGATATTCTGAAGGTTTCAATTCACAGAAAATAGATGCCGTGGTTGAACCAAATACAGGATCGTTGTTCAACTGACCCAAAACAAAATCTCCCACTTCACCATATACATCTCTGGAAACCTTGGGCAAAAGTGAGTCGGGTGTAAAATCACCTTGAACCGAAACACTCAATGTTGTATCAAAAGTATTGACATTGTCAATGTCCGGAAGCAGATCGACACCAATATCTGTGTTCTTGATTTTGGTGCATCCAATTGATAAGATCAGTATGAGAAGGGGGGAAAAAGCTTTCAACAAACGCTGTAAACTCACGTATTAATTTTTAAAACTCCTTTGTTCAATCACTTGTTTGCAAGGTCGCTATACAATTGTAAATACTCTGTTAAATCAGAACCTTCATTGTAAGGGATTACTTTCTTGCCTTTCACTTTTGAAAAAGCTTCAAGCAATTTCTTATCTACATCTTCATCACCAAAAGAAATGGCATCAGCATATGTTGCACCACCCTTGAACATGGCAAGGTTGTTAGATTCTTTGAAGGGCTCGATATCTTTCTCTTTTATCGCAGCACTGATCAGGCATTGTTTTACAAAATCAGCTCCCAACTTTTGCTTGAAAGTGGATTGTCCGATTGTAAATATTACTTTGCTGTTGCTGAATACAGGTTCTTTTTTGTAAGCAGTCTTTAAAAACATGGGGATCAGCCCAGTCATCCAGCCACTGCAATGAATGATATCTGGAGGCCATCCAAATTTCTTGACAGTCTCGAGAGCTCCCTTGCATAAAAATATTGATCTCACACCGTTGTCATCAAACCACTCATCCTGTTCATCCTGAAAAACAAACTTTCTTTTGAACATGTCTTCGTTGTCGAGAAAATAAACCTGCAATCTCGCATTGGGCAATGAGGCTACTTTGATTTGCAAAGGATAGTCATCATTTTCAATGGAGATATTGATACCTGAAAGCCTGACCACTTCATGCAGCCTGTGTCGTCTTTCATTGATTGTTCCAAATCTGGGCATGATGCATCTGACCTCAAAACCTGTGTCATTTGCTTTTATTGCCAATTTGTTTACGATTTCTGAGAATGCTGTCAGCTCCAAATAAGGCGACATCTCATTGGCAATAAATAAAATTCTCTTTTTACTCACCATGTAAAGGCTTTAGGGGAACATTTTAAATGAGTGCAAAGATACGAAAAAATGCTAATTGAGTCCCGAATGAGATAGAAGCTCGGTCTTGGATACTTTTTACAAAGAAAAGATTATCAAGTCTTTAAATATCATATTTGTTAACTTCACTTATAAATTCAATCAATGATCAACAGAGTAAAAACATTTTCCAAGTTCTTGCTCTTTTTTGCATTGGGAATGTTCTTGTTATGGCTTACGACCAGGTCCTTCGGTGAGGAGGAAATCCAAGAACTCAAGCTTTTGATCAAGAATGCCAATGTTCAGGTCGTTGTCATCAGCCCTGCTATTTTACTGTTCAGTCACTATATCCGCGCATTGAGATGGAAAATGATGATCCAACCCCTAGGCTGCAATCCATCCTCTTCCAATGTATTTTTTTCTGTACTGGCTGGATACTTTTTCAATCTGCTTTTTCCAAGGTTGGGAGAAGTGATGAAATGTACATTCTTGAGCAGATATGAAAAAGTTCCCGTGGATAAATTAATCGGGACAATGGTTGCAGAGCGACTGGTAGACATGATATGTCTGATCATGGTTATCTTGGCAACCATCCTTACCCAAATAGATCGGGTTGGAAACTATGCAAGTGAATTGGCCAATCTGCTACGTGCCAAATTGAACATGACGCCGCTTAGCTGGGGACTGACAATTTCGTTTCTGTTGATCGTCATCATCTTTGCAGTCAGGTTGTTCAAGGTATCTAAAAATCATCCCAAACTTTTTAAACTGAAAGAGCTCATCAAGGGAATGATAGAGGGTTTGACAACTATTCGAAAAGTAAGGCATTTCAAATTATATATCTTTTATACCGGTGCCATCTGGATATGCTATCTGGCGAGCATCAGAATCGGATTTTATGGTATGGAAGAATTACAAATCCTGGGATGGGTACCCTCATTGAGCATCCTCACCTTCGGAAGCTTTGCAATGATTGCTACACAGGGCGGCATTGGAGCTTACCAATTGGCTGTGCAAAAAACCTTGGTATTGTATGGCATCAATGAAGTAACGGGACTGGCATTTGGATGGTTGTTGTGGTTGGTGCAAACGGTGATGCTTTTCATAGTCGGACCCGCCTCAGTTCTGCTGCTGTTCATATTCAACAAAAAGTCCAATAAAATCGAAACTTAAAGGATTGATAAATATTTCAAAGTACAGCCTTGCCACGCCGTATAAAAATCCAAATTTGTAAATTGCCAATGAATCATCGAATATGAAAAAAATATCTACCGGCTTTCTTTTGATGTTATGCATTTCGAACCTTGCCATGTCTCAACAGTATTACAAGGGTTGGCATCATGGCGACCTTGATTCAAACGCAGTGTATGGCACTTCAACAGAAAGGGCTTATAAAGAACTGATTAAAAATACCCAGCCCCGAAAAAAAATCATCGTGGCAGTGATAGATTCTGGGATTGATACTGTTCACGAGGATTTAAAACCAGTTCTCTGGGTGAACAAAAAAGAAATACCAAACAATGGGATCGATGATGATAAAAATGGATACAAAGATGATGTCCATGGTTGGAACTTCATTGGTGGAAAAGACGGAAGAAATGTTGGGAAAGACAGCTATGAGGGTGCAAGAATTTACTACCAGCTGAAAAAACTGTTTGGTGCTGACAGCATCAATGAAAAAAACCTGGATGAAGAAAAAGCAGTTCAATACAGGCTCTACAAAAAAGTAGCAGCAGTGCTGGAAAGTCAGGCAAAAGAAGCCTCGATGTATGTGATGATTTTAAAAGACATTGTTGCCAAAATCCCAGCTGCAGATTCACTGATCAAAGTTGCCATGTCAAAAAGCAGTTACACAGGTGATGAACTTCAAAACTTCAAAAGCAATGACCCTCAAGTGAGCAAGGCAAGAGCAACCATGTTGGGAATCTTCCAACAAACAAGGCAGATGGAAAGCACCAACCAGGCCTTGATTGGAGAATTGATGCAATTTTATGAAGGCGAGAAATCCAAAGTCGATGCCTTGGAAAAAGAACCTCCCCACTACCGTCAAGACATCGTTAAAGACAATTATGACGACCCAAATGATAAGTACTATGGCAACAATGATGTAATGGGAACCGATGCCTCTCACGGCACACATGTTGCAGGCATTATTGGAGCGGTAAGAGGCAATGAAAAAGGAATTGATGGAATAGCCAATCATGTTCAAATCATGACCATCAGGGCAGTGCCTGACGGTGATGAACACGACAAAGACATAGCAAATGCCATTCGATATGCAGTTGACAATGGTGCACTTGTTGTCAATATGAGTTTTGGGAAAAGTTTTTCTCCCCAGAAAAAATGGGTAGATGATGCAGTAAAATATGCTGAATCAAAAGGTGTGCTGCTTGTTCATGCAGCTGGCAATGACGCCAAGAACATTGACGTGGAGGATAATTTTCCATCCAGAAATTTCAACAATGACACGTTGAAAGTATTCAGCAATTGGATCACCGTTGGTGCAAGCGGTGCTGTTGCCAATGAAATTGCTGCATCTTTCAGCAACTACGGAAAAAGAGAAGTGAATGTTTTTGCACCGGGAGTAAAAATTTACTCAACCATCCCTGGTGGAAACACTTATGGAGATAAAGATGGTACAAGCATGGCGGCTCCTGTGGTAGCTGGCATTGCAGCTCTGTTGCTCTCCTATTATCCAGCATTGTCACCCAAACAAGTGATTGAAGTATTGGAAAAATCCTCCAAAATAATTGAAACTTCTTTTCCAAAACCTGGGACTGACGAAAAAGTCATGCTGAGTGAGCTGAGCATCAGCGGAGCCATTGTAAATACATACGAAGCATTTAAGATGGCCTCCTCTATAAAAGGTGAAAGAAAACTACCTACAACCCCTGCAGTTCCACTTAAAAAGAAGAAGAACTGATCAGGCAGATTTGCGCACCAGCACTCCTTGCCCAATCATATCTGAAACAACCTGAGTGGTTTCATTGATATAAACATCTTTGGATATGTTGGATATCCATTGTTTTCTTCTTTCAAACTTATCCTGATCTGCAGACAATCTTGTACTATCTGATGGAATAAGATTGACTTGAAGTTTATTGATTGCTTTCGCAGCATCATCGATTTTCTTGTACGACTCTCTGATTTTCTTTTGCTCGTCGCGGTACTTCACCAAATTCAATGAATAAATACGTTGATTCATTTTTTCGGTCCATGCAGAAGATTCCTTGATGGCATTGAAAATTGGATTTGCCGCAACCCTTTCCAAACTTTTTTGTCGCACCATGTTGGCTTCATTGACAGATCCAACAATTGGATAAGAAGCTTTTTGAATTTCATCCCAAGGCAATGCATCAGGGTTGTCTTTTTCCCTGTATTTCAAATTTTCATATTGATCTGGTAAAATGATATGGGGTGTGACGCCTTTCAATTGGGTAGAACCACCATTGATTCTATAAAATTTTTGTAAGGTCAACTTCAATGTTCCAATTTCACCAATATCCTTGCTGAATAGACCATTGGACTGATCGAGTCCGATATTGCGCTGAACAGTCCCCTTTCCATAAGTGGAACTGCTGCCAATCACCATCCCTCTACCATAGTCCTGTATGGCTGCAGCAAAAATTTCTGATGCAGATGCTGAAAATTCGTTGACCATCACTGCTAGTGGGCCATCATACAAAACAGATCTGTCACGGTCCCTTAGAATAGAAGGATTCCCTTCTCTGTCTTTCACTTGAACAATGGGACCTTCAGGTATAAAAAAACCTACTATCTGCACCACATCATACAGTGAACCTCCACCGTTGTTTCTCAAATCCATGATGAGTCCATCTACCTGCTGCTCTTTGAGTTTGAGAATCTCTTTGGCAACATCTTGTGAACATCTTGCTCCATTGGGCCTCTCCCAATCAGCATAAAATTCCGGAAGAAATATATAGCCGATCTTTTTACCACCTTCCTGGATAACTGCACTCTTGGCATAGGTTTCATCTAATTCTACTTCTTCCCGAATCATGGAAACTACTTTGATGGTTCCGTCAGCTTTTTTGATGGTCAGTCGAACTTCCGTTCCCTTTTTTCCACGAATCAGTTTAACAGCATCTGCACTTTCATATCCAGCCAGGTCTACAGGTGTATCAGCACCCTGAGCGACTTTCAGCACTTGATCACCAACAGCGATTTGCTGAGATTTCCATGCTGGGAGTCCGGCTACAATGGTTGCAATTTTAATTGCACCCGATTCATCATTTCTAAGAGATGCACCAATACCAAAAAATCTGCCGCTCATCTGTTCATCGAATGATCTTTTTTCAAGCGGCGGAAAAAAAGTGGTATGCGGATCCATGAATTCAGTCACGGTATTCACCAATAAATCGAATCGTTCATTCTCCTTGGTCTTGGAGATCATTCTGTCAAAATTCCTAGATATCAACAGCCTTACTTTTTCACGTGCTTCTTTCTCCAGCACCGCGTCTGATTTGTAAGATGTATCACCTTTCTTCAGTTGATCTCTAGCATCCAAGAGATCACTGTATCTCTCCAGCACCATGAATTTTAATCTTTTTTTCCAGGTCTCTTTGCGCAGTGCATCTGTTTTGGGGAAATCCAATTTTTCTGGATCGAGTACCACTGTTTCATCCTGATTGAACACAAAAGGAGTTTGCAACAAGGAAGGGTAAAATCCATTGACCTCATTGATGCGTTTGAGATAGATTTGTTCTACTGCATAAAAAAATTGTATTGGTGCACCGTGCAATTCATTGTCAATCGTTGTTTCAAATTTTTTTAAATCACGTATATCTGTGGCCAGAAAAAGATCTTTGCTGGGATCCAAGGCTTCCAGATATTTTTTAAAAATATTCTTTGAAAATTCGTCGTCAATTTTCTTGGGACTATAATGCGCCACTTCCAACATTTCTGCCACCTGGGTAAAAATGACTTGGTATTTATCAGGCGGGTTGATCAAACGGGTGGATCCAAATGCAATGAGAAATCCGGCCAAAACAAAAACAACCACAAGGGGCAACGATCTTCTACTGAACATATTTTTAATGGATTGATTAGGCATGCTCAAATGTAAAACATTTAAAAGGCCTGAAAAAGCAGAAAAAGCAATGATGAATGAAAGAAATGTTAAGAATAAGGAGGGAGGAAGATGGGGCTCGAACCCACGACCTTCTGAACCACAATCAGACGCTCTAACCAGCTGAGCTACATCCTCCGTATTGTGAAGAGTGCAAAATTATGACAATTGTTTTCTTTGCCAAAATACATTTTGAATGGATTTCAAAAAATTACCTTTGCAGAAATACAGCTTGCATGAACTACTGGCTCATTTTGATACCCCTGATATCTGCTTTCATCGGATGGTTCACAAATTGGATTGCCATAAAGATGCTGTTTCATCCCAGAGAACCGAAAAAGGTACTGGGAATTACCATTCATGGCATCTTCCCAAAACAACAAAAACAATTTGCTGAAAAATTGGGGAAACTGGTAAGCACCGAATTGCTGTCTTTCAATGAAATCGAGGAAAAAATAACATCACCAGAAAATGTTGAAAAACTCATGCCTTTTGTGGAGGCAAAGGTTGATGAATTTCTTCGGGTTAAATTAAATGAGGCCTTCCCCATCATATCCATGTTTATTGGAGAAAATACCATCCAGCAGTTAAAGGGAATTTTTATGGAGGAATTGCAGACCATCTTCCCCCAGGTGATCAATAAGCATGTCAAACAACTGGAATCACAATTGGATTTGGAGAAAATTGTATCAGATAAAGTTGCGGGCTTTTCCAGTGATAAACTGGAACAGATTCTAAACCAGATCATGTCCAATGAATTCAGATTCGTCGAAATCATCGGTGGAGTTTTAGGATTTGTCATTGGACTGCTTCAAATTCTCATCACAACAATTACCGCATAAAGCTGTTGTTGCATTTGTTTTAACATTTATTCCTCCCCGTTTTCGAAGGAATCAAGCTTACATGACATCTAAAATGCCATAAATGACACGCATGATCAAAATATTAGGAATTTTTCTTATTTGCTCCCTTTCTTACAGTTTTGCCCAACCGCCGGCGGGATATCGAGGCGGAGGTTTCTCTGCAAATGGTCGTTTTTATGGAAGAATTGTGGATGGAAACACCAACAAAGGCATTGACGCCTCATCTGTTCAATTGACACAAATAAAAGTCAATCCCCAGACCAAAGAGAAAACAGAAACCATTGTTTCAGGACAACTGACAAAAGCAAATGGTGATTTTAGTCTCGAGAACCTCCCTGTGAGCGGCGAAATGAAACTGAAAATCACTGCCATTGGATACATCACATTCGAAAAATCAGTGAAATTTCAAGCCCCCAATTTTGACGTGGATCTCGGCAATATAAAATTAGAACAGGATGCCAAGCAATTGGAAGAAATCAAGGTGGTGGCAACAAAGCCCTTCATGCAAATGGGGGTAGATAGAAAAATTTTCAATGTTGAAAGAAACCTTGTATCAACAGGACAAACAGCAACAGAGTTGATGAAGAATATTCCAGGTGTTGATGTAGATATTGACGGCAATGTTTCACTGAGGAATGCATCCCCCACTATTTTTGTGGACGGAAGACCAACCAATCTTTCATTGGATCAAATCCCATCTGATGCCATTCAAAGTGTTGAGCTGATCACCAACCCCTCTGCCAAATACGATGCATCTGGCGGTACTGCAGGTATCATCAATATCATCTTAAAGAAAAACAGAAAAGCTGGTTACAACGGAAATATCAGAACTGGAATTGATACGCGAGCCATGCCGAATGTTGGAGGAGATCTGAATGTGAAGCAGGATAAAATCAATTTTTTCGTGAGCTCCATGTACAACAGGAGAAAATCAATTGGAACAGGTGAATCTGTGAGAGATGAATTTTTCTACACCCCCACCATTCGCTATACCCAAAACAACAATCCGATCAACAATGGTTTCTTCAATTTCAACCGTGCTGGACTTGACTACTTCATAGATAACAGAAACACGATCACCCTTGCAGGAAATTTTGTGCAGGGAAAATTCGGGAACACCGATTTGCTGTCCATCCAAACCGATACACTTTTTGCATCCGGGGCCAAAACCATTTTTTCTGAACGCGTAACAGATTTTGAAAGCAGATTCAAGAATTACGGTGCTACCGTAGGTTTTAAACACCTGTTTGCAAAGCCCGGTAAAGAGTTGACGGCTGACTTGAACTTGAATAATAGTAACAATAGCAATGGAGGTGGATTCAATACACAATATTTTGATGTAAACAGGATCGCCAAAGGTAAACCAATCAACCAAGCACAGGAAGGAAAAGGTGGCAATACTTTCTATACTGCACAGGTTGATTTTTCCAATCCACTCAGTGCCCAATCCAAAATTGAAATGGGCGCAAGAGCTGCTGTGAGAGATTTTCAAAGTGAAAACCTGAACTATATCAATGGACTACCGGTATTTTCACTCAATGCCAATTACAAATTCAATGACCGTGTGTTGGCAGCCTATACTACCTATTCCAATGTGGTTGGCAAGAAAACAAACTATCAGGTTGGATTGCGTGTGGAGAACTCCAAATATTCCGGAACATTGCTCACCAATGGAAATGGATTTTCCAATAGTTATCCATTCAGCCTTTTCCCAAGCTTGAATTTTACACATCAGATTTCTCCATCACAGGATCTTCAATTCAGCTATGCCAGAAAAATCAATCGTCCTAATTTCTTTCAAATACTTCCCTTCATAGATTACACAGATTCTCTGAACATCAACAGAGGTAATCCGGATCTGGTTCCTGAATTCACCAACTCGATGGAATTGAATTATCAGATTTCCATGAAAGGCAACCATGGACTCTTTTTCTCCGGTTATTTCAAACAGACGGATAATCTGATAACCAGGTTCCAAGTCAAGGAAGCCAGCACGGTTTCAAGCAAGGACGTATTGATCAATACTTATATCAATGCAAACAGCAGCAGAGCATACGGACTCGAATTGACTTCAAGAAACCCCATCACAAAATGGCTTGAAACAACCACCAATCTGAATGTATTCAATTCAAGCATCAACAGCTCTAACCTGCAAGTAGATCTCAACAACTCTTTGTGGAGTTTTTTTGGAAAAGTCAATATGAACATCAAACTTCCATCAAGCTTTACTTTGCAACTCACAGGTGATTATCGCAGTAAATCTATTCTTCCGCAGAACAGTGGCGGAGGCGGTGGCAGAGGCGGCGGCGGTGGACCGATGGGTGGAGGTGGCGGAGGCTGGGGAGGATTTACCCAGACTACTGCACAGGGATATGTGATGCCGAATTATGGATTTGAGTTTGCCTTGAGAAAAGATTTTCTCAAGGAGAAAAGAGGTTCCCTCACCTTCAGCATGAATGACATGTTCAAAACGAAAATCTTTGGATCATACTCCTCATCACAATACTTTACACAAACCAACAGCAGAAGAAGAGATTGGCAAGTGCTGAGAGTCAACTTTAGCTATCGATTTGGTAAAGTGGATGCAAGTTTGTTTAAGAGAAAAAATACAAAGGCTGGTGCCGACGGAATGCAGGAAGGAATGAACATGCAACAATAAAACACAGGCCGCTGAGAAGCGGCTTTTTTTATTCTCTTTTCCCCACCAGCATGGGCACAAAAGAAAATTGATCAAATTTTTCTTCAACCAGACTTCCATCTTCCATTTTGGTGATGCGGTGCATCCGTTGCATATCATTTTCATCCAATGGCAATACCATCATGCCTCCTGGCTTCAATTGTGCAATGAGTTTTTCTGGAACAAAAGGTGCGGCTGCTGTAATCAACACCTTGTCGAATGGCGCATAGGTTGGGAGTCCCTCGAACCCATCCCCATAAAACATTTGCAGCGTTGGATATTTTTTCAAAAAAGCAAACTCTTTGTTTGCATCGTATAATTTTTTCTGTCTTTCAATGGTATATACCTTGGCCTTTAATTCTGCCAATACTGATGCCTGATAGGCACTCCCTGTTCCTACCTCCAAAATTTTCTCAAATGGTTTCACCTGAAGCAATTGTGTTTGATAGGCGACAGTATAAGGTTGTGAAATGGTTTGATCTTGGCCTATAGGAAATGCCCTGTCCTCATATGCCTGCTTTTCAAAAGCAGAATCAAGAAAAAAATGACGTGGCACATGGAGGATGGCTTGTAATACTGCCTGATCAGTGATTCCTTTTTCTTTGATTTGATCAACCAATTTTTTTCTCAATCCCTTGTGCAGATAACTATCCTCAGTTGTTCTCATGTATTATCCTTTTCACTCAATTCAATCCCAGGTCACGAATGATGGCGTCAATTTTATCACCTGCTTGTTTCCAGGAATGATCAAAATCCGATGCTTTCTCAAGCTTGCCTTGCACACTGAAATAAAATTTTATTTTAGGCTCTGTTCCAGATGGCCTTGCACTCACTTTGCTTCCATCCTCCAACACAAATTGAAGTACATTGCTTTTTGGCAGATCAATGCTGCAGACCTGACCGTTGTTGAGGTCTTTTGCTTCCTTTTTCTCATAGTCATAGAGTCCCACGACTTTGACTCCTCCCAAAGTAGATGGCGGAGCTGACCTGTATTGCTCCATCATGGCTGCAATCTGTGCCTGTCCGTCTCTTCCCTTCTTGGTGATAGAAATCAAGTGTTCTCTGAATAAACCATATTTAAGGTATAGCTCAATCAACTTTGAAAAAAGTGTTTTACCTGCATCCTTTTCATAGGCTGCCATTTCACACAAGATGGCAACTGCACTGACTGCATCTTTGTCCCTCAGCTGGTTGCCAATCATGAGTCCGTATGACTCCTCTCCTCCTATGACATAATTTTCAGTTGCTTCCTTTGATTTGATCAATTCTGCAATCCATTTGAAACCAGTCAGCACACTGTAACAATTGATATTATTTCTGGAAGCAATGATATCGATCATATCGGTGGTCACAATTGTTTTTACCACCATGTCATTTTCTTTTGCTATTCCTTTTTTCTTTCTTGCTTCGATCAGATAATTGAAAGCAAGGACTGCCGTTTGGTTGCCGTTCATCAGCACCCATTTGCCGTGGTGATCTTTGACCCCAATACCTACTCGGTCTGCATCGGGATCTGTACCGAGCAATATATCTGCATCGATCTTCTCTGCTTTTTGGAGCCCCAAGCTCATGGCTTCACTTTCCTCAGGATTGGGATATACAACTGTTGGAAAGTTTCCGTTGGGTTCAATTTGTTCATCGACCAAAACGATGTTCTCAAAACCATATGTTTGCAATACCCTCGGCACCAGGGTGATACCTGTACCATGTATGGGTGTATATACGATCTTGAGGTCTTTTTGTTTTTCGATTACTTCCGGATACACGCTGAGTCCTTTCACCATGTCGACATATGCTTTATCCATTTCTTCACCAATGAGATGAATATTGTGTTCACCCCCTTTCCATTTAACATCATCCACGCTGGCTATTTTTTCTACCTCGACAATCACGTTTTTATCATGTGGCGGAACCAATTGTCCACCGTCGTTGAAATAGGCTTTGTAACCATTGTATTCTTTGGGATTGTGTGATGCGGTACACACTACACCACCATGACATGATTGATGGCGGATAGTGAAAGACAATTCTGGTGTTGGACGCAAAGCCTCAAAAAGAAAAACCTGAATGCCATTGGCAGCCATTACATTGGCAGTGATCTCAGCAAATAGACGGCTGTTGTTGCGGCTGTCGTGCGCTACGGCAATGCGCAATTGCTGCTGAGGAAACATTTTTATTAGGTAATTGGCAAATCCCTGTGTTGCAATGCCCACAGTGTATTGGTTGATTCTGTTGGTTCCAACTCCCATGACTCCGCGGAGTCCGCCTGTCCCAAATTCAAGGTTTTTGTAAAAGGCATCTGCCAATTCATTGGGTTGCTCGGTTTGCAAACGACGTATCTCCGATTTTGTAGCTTCATCGTAGTTACCATTCAACCATTGATCAACCTTGTGTGCAATTGCCTGTTCCATATCTTGATTTTTGCAAAAATAACAATTGAGCCTGAGAAGCCTATGCTAAATAAGCGCCCTGCAATATTCCATCTTTGAAAATGACTGAAATATGATCCTCCAGCGTGGTGGCCAATGAAACACCTACATAGTCTACATGCACTGGATAGGTCTTGTAACTTCTTTCAACCAGGGTAGCTGTTTGGATTTGATGAGGTGATAAGGCCAGTATGGGATGGATGGCATGCAGCATGGCTTTACCACTGTTGACCACGTCATCCACGATCAGTACATTCTTATTGTGATAATCAACCGATGCATCAAGCTTACAGTCAATCGGATTGGATTTATCCAATTCGATGGATGAGAGTTCTATTTGAAAGTTTGATATTTCTTCCAGGATTTTTTTCAATTCCAAGGCCAGCAGGTACCCATTCTCTTTGATCCCTGCAATGTGCAATGAATTCAAATGGGTATTTCGTTCCAGTATCTGAAACGCTATGCGCCTCAGTTTCATGTGTGCTTTTTCTGCAGTAAGTATATATTTCTTGTTCATTTTGACATTGTTTTAATCATACATCGTGTAATTTAGCATATCTAATTTTTTGCATGGAAATTTTCCAACAAATTCTTTTCGGAATAGCACTTGTAACGTCGGTCTATTTCTTTTCAAAAAGAATGTCACTGATCCGAAAGCTTATTTTGCTCGGCAAGGAAGAGGATTTGCATGATCAGTCCATCCAAAGGTGGAAAAATGTATTCCTGTTGGCACTGGGACAAAAAAAGATGTTCAAAAATCCAACCGTCGCTTTTTTGCATTTGCTGGTATATGTAGGATTTATCATCATCAACATCGAGATGATTGAAATCATGATCGATGGATTGTTCGGGACGCATCGGTTTTTACTGGGTCTCATCCCTTCTTTGTATTCCTTTCTCATCAATTCATTTGAGCTACTCGCCGCACTGGTAATTGTAGCTTGTGTAATCTTTCTCGTCCGCAGAAACCTCATTCACGTGAAACGCCTCTGGTCAAATGATCTCAAAGGCTGGCCCTCAAAGGATGCCAACATCATCCTTGTTGTAGAAATTGTACTGATGATGCTGTTTTTGAAAATGAATGCAGCAGATACTTTGTTGCAGTCGAGAGGCGTTGGGGATTATTCCAATCATGCTACTGGAAACTTTTATATCTCTTCGTTGTTGCATCCTTTGATGAATCGCTTTTCAATTGAAACACTGGTGCTCACAGAAAGAATTTGCTGGTGGTTGCACATTTTAGGTGTTCTGGGATTTCTCAATTACCTGTCATGGTCCAAACATTTGCATATCATATTGGCCTTCCCGAATGCCTATTTCTCTAGATTAGAACCACAGGGTAAGTTGAAAAATATGCCTGCAGTTCAAAAAGAAGTTTTGTATGCCTTTCAACCTGAAATGGCAACAGCTGGTACAAATGACCAAAATCCTTCTTCATTTGGCGCAAAAGACATCCAAGATTTGTCATGGAAAAATTTATTGGACGCTTTCAGTTGTACAGAGTGCGGAAGATGTACTGCAGCTTGTCCGGCCAATCAAACAGGAAAAATGCTTTCTCCAAGAAAGATCATGATGGATACGCGTGACCGGGCGGAGGAAATTGGATCAAAAATAAATCAGGGAATAGATTGGAAAGCAGAGAACCGAACTTTGTTGTACGATTATATTTCTGAGGAAGAGATCCGAGCTTGTACTACATGCAACGCATGTGTGGAAGCCTGTCCAGTCAGCATCAATCCACTTGATATCATTGTAGAATTAAGAAGATACCTCATCATGGAAAAAAGTTCATCCCCACAGGAATGGACATCCATGTTTGGAAACATTGAAAATAATTTTGCTCCCTGGAAATTTTCACCAGATCAGAGAATCAACTGGACAAAAGAATCAACATGAAAGTCCCTATTTGGTCAGAAGAACTCAACAAAGGCAATCAACCCGACATTCTTTTTTGGGTGGGTTGTGCAGGAAGCTTTGATGCGAGGGCCCAATCCATCACCAAGGCTTTTGTTACCATCTTGAACAAGGTAGGCATCTCCTATGCAATTCTCGGCGCAGAAGAAATGTGTACAGGGGATCCTGCAAGAAGAGCGGGAAATGAATTTCAGTTTCAGATGATGGCCTATCAGAACATACAATTGCTCAATGGGTATCAAATAAAAAAAATCGTGACTGCTTGTCCACATTGCTTCAATACTTTGAAGAATGAATACCCAGAGCTAGGCGGACATTATGAAGTTATACACCACAGTACCATGTTGCAGCAATTGATTGATGAAGGGAAAATTGTACTCAACGAAAACGGTGCCTTCAAGGGCAAGAAAATCACCTTTCACGATTCCTGTTATTTGGGGAGAAGCAATCAAATTTATGATGCGCCAAGATCTGTCATCGAAGCATTGGATGCATCGTTAGTTGAAATGAAAAGATGCAAGAGCAACGGACTTTGCTGTGGTGCCGGAGGTGCACAAATGTTCAAAGAAGAAGAAAAAGGAACCAGCAGGATCAATATTGAAAGAACATCAGACGTGCTTGCATCGGGTGCATCAGTGGTAGCATCTGCTTGTCCCTTTTGCAATACCATGCTGACCGATGGCATCAAACTCAATGAAAAACAGGAAGAGATCAAAGTATTGGACATTGCTGAATTGATCGCACAATCCATATAACATGAACTTAACGTATACTCATTTATTGCCTGCAGATTTCAGTGATGAATCAAGGGTATGGATTTATCAATCGAATCGTCTTTTCAGTATTGGGGAAGCAATGGAAATTGAAAAAATACTGGAAAAATTTGCTGGCGAATGGACATCCCACGGTACACCCGTCAAGGGATTTGGAACGCTATTTTTTGGTCAATTCATCATCCTCATGGCCGATGAAAAACAAACGGGGGTCAGTGGTTGCAGCACCGACAGCTCAGTGAGAATGATCAATATGATTGAATCATCTATGCAGGTCTCGCTTTTTGAAAGAACCAATCTTGCCTTTGTTGTAAAAAACAAAATAGAGCAGCTTCCATTGCAACAGGTTCAATATGCTCTGGAGAAACAGTTTATTGATGAAGAAACCTTGTTTTTTGACAATACAGTTTCCACCAAAGCATCCCTTCAAAACAACTGGATCATTCCCCTTGGGAAATCCTGGTTGGCCAAGCGCTACCTCCTTCAAAATTAACAGATGACAATTTGTCACATTGATCGATTTCATTAATTTTGCAAAATGTTTGAGATCGAACAAAAAGTGATGGATGAATCCCGCCAGGGCGAAGCATACGAGGGGGTATTGGATACCCTTTCGGCTCCAAATAAACGCTTTTACATTGAGAGCTATGGCTGTCAGATGAATTTCAGTGACAGTGAAATCATTGCATCGATTTTACAGAGCAGCGGATTTGGATCCACGCGTGATGTGGAGCAAGCCAATTTAATTCTGTTGAATACCTGTTCGATCAGAGAAAAAGCTGAGCAGACCATTAGAAAACGACTTACTGAATTCAAAAAAATAAAACGCAGCAATCCTTCACTTTTGATTGGCGTATTGGGCTGCATGGCTGAGCGTCTCAAAAGCAAACTGCTGGAAGAGGAAAAACTGGTAGATATCGTAGTTGGTCCGGATGCCTATCGCACACTTCCTCAATTAATTGAAGAAGCTGAAACAGGTGAAAAAGCGGTAAATGTTTTATTGAGCAGAGAAGAAACGTATGCAGACATCGCTCCTGTAAGAATAAATAGCAATGGAATTACTGCATTCGTCAGCATCATGCGCGGATGCAACAATATGTGCGCTTTTTGTGTAGTACCCTTTACAAGGGGCAGGGAAAGAAGCAGGGATCATGCATCCATCGTGGATGAATGCAAGGATTTGTTTGATCGAGGATTCAAAGAAGTGACCCTACTGGGACAAAATGTGGACAGTTATTATTGGGTAGATCCTGTTAGCAATCATGCAGTTGATTTTGCTATGTTGCTCGAAAAGGTGGCACAGATCAACCCAGCGTTGCGTGTCCGCTTCAGTACATCTCATCCAAAGGATATTACAGAAAAAGTATTGCAGACAATGAAAGCATACGACAATATCTGCAAATACATTCATTTGCCTCTTCAAAGCGGATCTACGAGGATATTGCAATTGATGAACAGAACATATACCAGAGAATGGTACCTCGCCAAAGTGAAACGCATACGCGAAGTGATGCCGGATTGTGCCATCAGCTCTGATATCATAGCAGGATTCTGTACGGAAGATGATCAGGATCATTTGGATACGCTGGATGTCATGCGTAATTCGAAGTATGAATACAGTTATATGTTCATGTACTCTGAAAGACCAGGTACATTGGCTGCCAAGCGATACAAGGATGATGTTCCCATGGAGATTAAAAAGAAACGACTCGAAGAAATTGTTTCCCTGCAGAATCATTTATCACTTGAAACCAACAAGCTTGATATCGGCAAAAAAGTAGAAGTCTTGATTGAAGGAAATTCCAAAAAAAATGAAAAACAGTGGATGGGAAGAAACAGTCAAAACAAAGTCGTTGTTTTTGACAAAACAGATAAGGCATTGCAACCTGGAGATTATGTCTGGGTGGAAGTGAAAGATTGTACGCAAGGAACCCTGCTTGGAAACATGGTTTCCTAAAAAAATATACAATGGATTTACAAAGTCTCAAGAACAGATTTGGAATCATCGGAAACTCTCCTGCTTTGAACTATGCATTGCAAGTGGCTTCGCAGGTAGCAAACACTGATTTAACTGTGCTGATTGTAGGCGAAAGCGGCGTGGGTAAAGAAATATTTTCCCAAATCATACACGCACTATCACCCAGAAAGCACAATCCTTTCATCGCTGTGAACTGTGGTGCAATTCCAGAGGGAACGATTGATTCAGAATTATTCGGACACGAAAAAGGTTCTTTCACCGGTGCAGTGGATGCAAGGAAGGGGTATTTTGAAACAGTGAATGGCGGAACCCTGTTCATGGATGAAATTGGAGAAATGCCCTTGGGCACACAAGCCAGGTTGCTCCGTGTATTGGAAAATGCAGAGTTCATCAGGGTGGGCTCATCTAAAGTGCAGAAGACAGATGTAAGGGTCATAGCTGCAACCAACAAAGACTTGTTGATTGCTACACAAGACAATAAATTCAGGGAGGATTTGTATTACAGATTGAATACAGTGCCGATCAGGGTGCCTTCATTGAGAGAAAGAAAAGAAGATATCATCTTGCTGTTCAGAAAATTTGCAGTTGATTTCGCAGAGAAATACAGAACGAGTCCCATTCAACTCACCGAAGAAGCCAAACAAATGTTGCTGAATTATCCTTGGCCAGGAAATGTTCGAGAGTTGAAAAATATTGCTGAACAAATTTCAGTATTGGCGGAGGATAAATCGATCTCTGCACAGGTACTCGAGAAATTTCTTCCCAAAAACAACCAAAACAATCTTCCCATGTTGGTTGGAAGCAACCAGCCTGGTGTTGGGAAAGCGGAGTTCATGAATGAGCGCGATATCCTTTACAAATTGTTTTTTGATTTGAAGAAGGATGTCACGGAAATGAAGAAAATGTTTTTAGAAATTGTTCAAAACCCTTCTGTAGCATCTTCTGTTTCACAGATGGTTGAAGAAAATTTCAGACAGGAAATACCCATGAGCAGCAGATCAGCGCATGAATCAAACAGTCACTCCAATATTATTCCTGTGCATACCCATCAGCCTGTGATCATTTCAGATAACAGAGATTTGGAAGATTCCATCGTAGTTGATGAATCACTCAATATCATGGATAAAGAGAAGGAGCTGATTGAAAGGGCCTTGAAAAAACACAAAGGAAAAAGAAAAGATGCAGCTTCAGATCTGGGCATCAGCGAAAGAACACTCTATAGAAAATTGAAAGAATATGATATTGAGGAGTAATAAATCAGGTCGCCTCCTGCAAATGTTGTCACTGTGGTTGATAGGCATCCTTTTTTTACAGGGTACATGCCGATACTCACTCAAGGACGCGGCGCCCATCCCGGCAGATATCAAAACAGTAAAAGTTTCTTTTATTGAAAACAAAGCCAGGTATATCAATCCGCAATTGAGTCCCAAGCTAACCGACAAGCTTCGCCAAAAAATTGTGAACCAAACCCGTTTGTCGCAAACCAATGATGAGGCTGACTTCGAAATCAGCGGATACATCAGCGACTACTCTGTGAGCACCTCAGGCATCTCCCAGCAGCAGGTTGCGAGCAACAACCTCAATGTGACCGTACACATTGTGTTTAGAAATAGAAAAGACGAAAAGAAAAATTTCGAAACAGATATAACGAGGAATTTTCCATTTTCAGCAACAAAGAGTCTTTCTCAGGCTGAACTTGATTTGAATGATCAAATGGTCAACAACCTGACCGATGAAATATTCAACCGAATTTTTTCGAATTGGTAAACAAGCTATATTAGCAGCATGGGCAAGGAGACGGACTACATCGTACAATCACTATTCGACCGGGAGCATCTGAAAGAGCTCACCATGGACGAACTGAAAGAAATGACAGCGTCCTTCCCCTATTCATCCATTTTGCATTTGCTCTACACTAAAAAATTAAAAGCAAACCTGCATATCGGATACAATGATGCGCTCATGCATACATCCCTTTTCTTCAATCAGCCACAATGGCTTGCATATCAAATGCATGATGAAGCTGAAATCGGGGTATTCAGAAACAACAACGTTGAAAGAAGTGAACAGACTTTGAAAGAAGAACAAGCGGACGAGCAACATTCAACGGAAGTTCAGCATACCATAAATTCCTCATTTCCTGAAGAGGAAAAGTTGGAAATTCCGATTGATCCCTATCATACAGTTGATTATTTTGCTTCACAAGGCATCAAACTTTCCAAGGAAGAACAGAAAGATGAACTTTCGAAAAAAGTACAATCATTCACAGCCTGGCTGAGAACCATGAAAAGACTGCAGCCTGCACCTGAAACAACAACGTACAAGAATATCGAGGAAATCTTTGGCAACCAGCAAGAAGAAAAAAGCCAGGACAAAAACGAGGTATTTACCGAAGCGATGGCTGAAGTATATCTGAAGCAGGGATTGCGTGAAAAAGCCATCGAGATCTATCATAAATTAAGTTTGCAAAATCCTGCCAATCATCATATTTTTGCCGCCAAGATTCAACAGATTAAAGAAAATAAATTATGACTACCCTTTTCATAGCCCTTATCATCCTAGCCTCTGTATTATTAGGAGCCATTGTGTTGATCCAAAATCCCAAAGGCGGCGGATTGGCTGGAAATATTGCAGGTTTTAGCAACCAGTTCATGGGTGTAAAACAAACAACCGATGTGCTTGAAAAAGGTACCTGGATCCTCGCAAGTGCACTGGTTGTTCTATGTCTGGTTTCTGCCTTGGTGATCAAAACAGGTAAAGGCACAACCAACGATACGATCAAAAATATTCCAACCACTGGAGCAGCTGCCAATCAACCAACCCCAGCCGCACCAGCACAACCGGTTGCTCCCGCTCCCGCGAAATAATTAAATTATTGCAACATATACCCCGCTTTATAAAGCGGGGTTTTTTATTAGATTGAATCATGGCGAAGGCTAAAAAGTCAGTCAGAAAAAAAATTGGCAAGAAAAAAGGCAGCAGCATAGGACTTATACTGAACTGCCTATTGGCATTGGTATTTGCAGGATTCTTTTATACGCTATTCCTGAGACCAGCTACCAACTTCAAAGGCGAGGAAACAGTGATACTGATTCCCGCATCAAAAGCAAACAAGACATTCGTAAAAAACAAAATAAAGAATGCTATCAAGCCTGCACAGTATACCAGTTTCCTGGCACTTGCTGAGTGGTTTGGCTATTGGGATCATATCAAGCCAGGCAGATACATCATTAAAAAGGATGCCAGCATTTTCAGTTTTTTCAGAAAACTCAACGGCGGCAGACAATCCCCTATTACACTCACCATCAATAAATTCAGGACAAACAAAGATTTCGCCAAGTATGTTTCATCAAAATTTGAATTCACGGAATCCGAATTCTTGAGATTCATACAAAACAACGATTCAATTGCTCCATTTGGTGTGAATACCCAAACTTTGATGACCAAAATCATTCCCAACACCTACGAAATATATTGGAATGTGGGTCCGAAGGAATTCCTAGAGAGAATGAACAAGGAATCAAATGATTTTTGGAATGAAAGCAGGATTGAGCATGCCAAGGAATTGGGACTCTCCAAGGAAGAAATTTATACCATTGCCTCCATCGTTGAAGAAGAAACCAATAACAATGAGGAAAAATCAAACATTGCAAGTGTATATGTAAACCGCCTGAGAAAAGGCATGAACCTGGGCGCAGATCCCACCATCAAGTTTGCATTGAATAACTTTGGATTGAAAAGAATTACGCTTGCGCACATCAATGCTTCCAAATCTTCTCCATACAACACATATAAAAACAAAGGACTGCCTCCGGGTCCGATTTGCACTGCCTCTATCTCCTCCATCGATGCAGTTTTAAAAGGCGAGAAGACAGACTATTTGTATTTTTGTGCAAAAGAGGATTTCTCAGGTTCACATAATTTTGCAGCTACCGCTGAAGAGCATTTTAAAAACGCAAAAAAATACCAGCGTGCACTGGACAGCCTGAGGATTCATTGATCAACAATGATAAAACTACAAAGGATCATCATTGAAAGCTGGCCCGTCAGACCAATCATTGACTGGTCGAAAAAAGTGATATTGCCCGGGTTTGAGGGAATTCCTTTGTATGATGTGGTAGTTTTTTTCATGAAGCAAACACAACAAATCGGATTGAATGAAAGGGCAGCCTCCGTTGCATTCAATTTCCTGATGGCCATTCCACCTCTTTTCATTTTTCTTTTTACAACACTTTCATTTCTTCCTGGATCCAAAACCCTGTACAAGGAAATTCTGATTTTACTACAGAACATCATACCAGACCAACGCACCTACCTCATGATCAAAAATGTCACAGATGATTTTTTCTCTGCAGGAACTGGCACACTGTCCTTCGGATTGTTGCTTGCGCTCTACTTCTCATCTAATGCAACCATCACACTGATGCGTACTTTCAGGAAATCCATGCTGCACATTGAAATTGAAAACAGAAATTTCATTCAAATCAGATTGGCAGCCATCCAATTGACATTCATCATCGTTCTGTTGATATTGGCAACCATCCTGATCATGTTTACCCAGAGTATATTTATTGGATACATGACCGATCTACTCAACATCAAAAATCATTCATTGGATTGGCTGATTGCAACCACCCAAATATTGCTAACGGTATTGCTGATTTTCTTCGCGATTGGACTTATTTACAAATATGCTCCACATGTACAGAAAAAATGGAAAATCAGAACTCCTGGCTCTATTTTGGCTACCACATTGATCATCACTTTTTCCTATCTCTTCTCCTATTGGGTAAACAACATTGCATCGTACAATAAAATTTATGGCTCTTTGGGAAGCATTTTGATCCTGATGTTTCTTGTATTTGTGAACTCACTTGTGCTATTGATCGGATTTGAATTAAATGTTTCCATCAATTCCATCAAATCCATTTCAGAAAAAAGAAAATAAACTTGATATGCATACAAATCCTCGTCCATTCGTGTTGGCAGAAACCAACTGGAAAGAAATCCAACAACATGCATTTGATATTGCCGTGCTTCCATGGGGTGCTACTGAGGCACACAATTACCACATGCCCTATGGAACAGACAATTACCAGGTAGATGCCATCGGCTATTTGGCTGCAGAAAAAGCCTGGAAAAAGGGTACAAAAGCATTGATACTTCCAGCAATCCCTTTTGGTATCAATACAGGTCAAATGGATATTGCCTATTGCATGAACATGAATCCATCCACCCAACTTGCCATCCTGAAAGATGTTTGTGAAGTGGTAGTGCGACACGGAGCAACCAAATTCATCATTTTAAACGGACATGGTGCCAACAATTTTGTTTCGATGATCAGAGAGTTGGCAGGCTTGTTCCCGAGCCTCTTCATCAGTGTGATCAATTGGTATCAATCAGCAAAAAAAGATGATATCTTTGTTAACAAAGGAGATCATGCAGACGAAATGGAAACGAGTGTTATGATGCATCTTCACCCACAATTGCTTCTGCCGATTGCAATGGCGGGAGATGGTTCCAATAAAAAATTCACTCCAAAAGGTTTTCAGGAAGGATGGGCATGGACGCAAAGACCCTGGACGAAAATCACCAAAGACACCGGCTCTGGAGACCCATCACAAGCAAATCCAGAAAAAGGAAAACTTTTCATTGAAAGATGTTCTGACAATATCTGTGAATTTTTCTGTGAAATCGATCACAAAAACATTGATACACTTTTAAAATAATTCATACATGCTCCCAAAATCACTGGTTTTTCTTTTCGCTTGCCTTTTTTTTACATCCCATGTTGGATTTTCTCAAACCGTTGAAAAAGACACACTGAGCGCAAGCAATACAGAAAAACAGTTGGAGGAAGTGGTCATATTCGGTCCAGAAAAGAAACAACAGAAATCGCTTTCCTCTCCCAATTCCATCACATCGATTGACAAAAATCAAATACAAAATCTAAGGATTTGGGAAATCAACCAGCTCCGCGGCATCTCCCCTAATTTCAATCTTGCGCATTCAGGCGATAATCGAAATATCGCCAGTATCCGAGGAATTGTTACCACATCTTATGACCAAGCAGTAGCAACATATATTGACGGAGTACTCCAGTTCAATTTGGATACCTATATTCCCCAGCTGAATGATATTGAAAGCATTGAAATCATCCGTGGTGCACAGGGAACTTTCTATGGCAGAAACAGCATGGGCGGCATTATCAATATAACAACACAAACACCCAACAACAAACCCAGTCTTCAAGCAGATTTTACAATGGGTAATCTTGGTCAAAAAAGATCAAGTGTTCAATATAAGTCGGCCTTGATTAAAAATAAATTGTTTTTGAGCACATCATACTTGTTGGATGCAAAAAATGGATTTTACACAAATGATTTTACAAAAGACGCATACGACAAACAAACCCAGCGTTTGGCCAATGTACAATTGAAATACCTGATGAAAAATAATTGGTCACTCCAAGCTGATTTCAAAAATTATACCGGTAACAACAAAGGGGCATTCCCTTTGAACGCAGATATGGAGAGTGCTTTCAAAAAGCCTTTTGAACTTTCCCAGAACCAGACGACCACCATGAATGATCAAACAAACAATCTTTCTCTGATTCTCCAGCACAAAGGCAAAAAAGCAAATATCACCCTCCAATCTGCCTATCAACATAATTACAGATATTACGACAATACATTGGATGCAGATTTTTCACCATATAGCATCGTTGGTATTTTCAACAATTATGGAAAGAATTACAACAATGTCAAAGCCTTTACCAATGAATTGCGGATACAATCGGTTGATTCAACATCAAACAAACTGAAATGGTCAACTGGAATGTTTCAATATACCAGCAACAGTCCCACGAAACAAGCTACTGTATTTGGAAAAGATGCTGGATTCATAGGCATTCCTGATACTGACTTTTCCCTGATTGCATACAACCTTTCAAAAACAAATGGATTAGCGGGATTCGGACATGCAACTTACCAATTATCAGAAAAATTCTCCATTCAAGCAGGCATGAGACTTGATTATGAACAAAGAGCGCTCACTGTAAGAAGCGAGTATGAAAAACAACCCTATCCTGCATTCCCAATTCTATCAGATACTACCGGTCAAAAAAACTATACTGCCTTTTCACCAAAATTTGGATTGAATTATGCAGCATCAGATAATCAGTTTATCTATTTCTCGTACAGCAGAGGTTTTCGATCTGGGGGACTTACCAATGTCTCCAGCGATCCATCCCAAGCCCCTCTCTCTGCCTTTTTGCCAGAATTTGCCAACATGTTTGAAGTTGGACTCAAAGGCATGAACCAAAAAAGAACTTTGCAATATGCATTGGCTGCTTTCTATAATCATGTTACCAATATCCAAACACCTTTCCTGGTATTGCCAGATGCCATTACCATTACAAAGAACGCGGGAATCATGCGAAGCAGTGGACTGGAATGGGAGCTTACCGCAAAGCCTTTGCAAGGATTCACCGTTCAATACAATGCGGGTCTCACGAATGCAACATATAAAACCTTTACTGCCGTCAGCAATGGGACGCAAATTGATTTGAATAACAAAAAACAAATATTTACGCCATCCACTACCCAATTTATCTCTGTAAACTATCAACAGAAATTGGGAAAGAATGAATTGTGGAGCAATGTACAATACCTGTTTACCGGCAATCAATACTTTGATTTTGCCAACAGTATTGAGCAAAAAGGATATGGACTCTTACATGCGCAAATTGGATACAAGTTTTCAAAAATCAATCTATCTTTTTGGGCGAGAAACATCACAAACAAACAATACATAAGTTATGCCTATGATTTTGGGGCAGTGCACTTGGGGAATCCAAGAACCTTTGGCATCAGGCTTGCTTATCGCATTTTATAAATCATTGTTGATCTGAATACCCAATCCGTGACCGGAAGGTATCTGCCAGGCATGGTTTTCTAGTAAGAGTCCCGCGGCAAGATCTTCTTTCAACAGCAAGGGACCATCAGCATCCAGGTAATCAACCAAAGGCGATAAATGAACCATGGCTGCTGTACCGATGGAAGACTCATTCATGCATCCCAACATGATTTTCAATCCTTTTTTTCTGGCTGAAGCAATCATTTCCATTGCAGGAGTAATGCCACTGCACTTGGTAAGCTTGATATTTATTCCATGAAAAGATGCTGCACAATGCTCGATATCCTTTGCATTTACACATGATTCATCAGAAATCATAGGTATGGAAGAAATGGATTTCAGCGCTTGCATATCAGTCCATTGCTCAATGGGAAGCGGCTGCTCAATAAGCTCTACACCGAGTAAGGTTAATGCAGGTAAAATTTCTTTTGCTTCGTCATATGTCCAACCCGCATTTGCATCCACCCTGATCGCAGCTGTGGTTTCCTTCCTGATGGCCTCAATGATTTCAAGATCATGCATTCCTCCCAGTTTAATCTTGTATACAGGAGCTGGATGTTGCCTGAGTTTTTGCAACATCATCTCTTTGGAATCGATACCGATTGTATAATCTGTAAGAGGAGGAGAAAAAGTTGGCTGGATTTGCAGCAGATCTCTGAGTGATTGTTTACGCATCTTGCCAAACAGATCCCACGCAGCCATGTCCAATGCACAAACAAGAAAAGGATTGCCGGGAATCAGGTGATGAAGAAAATGCCAAAAACGTTTAGGATCCATCAAAGAAAATCGCTCAATGGCTATTTTGTATTTTTCCAAATCATCCGCCATCTGTCTAGTTGTGATGTCGTAGTAAGATATAGCAGGTGCTTCTCCGTATCCTTTCAAACCCCTCCAACCCAATTCTACGATAAACGTGGGCTGATGCGTTTTTGTAACCTTTGAGATGGTAAAGGGAAATTCAAATGCCAGTTCTTTTTGCCAGTATTGAATGGATAACACTATCGACCGTTGGAAGTGATAAAATATTTCAACAAATCATTGAAGTCTTTTTTCTGCTGAAGCGCTTCAATATTGATGGGCATTCTGTATCTCCAATAGTGTTTAGGATCTCCAGGTATGTTGATGCGTTCCTGGTGCGGATCAGTCAACCTCAACGACTCATCCATGGCGAATAAATCCTGGATTTGAAAGACAGTCCACATGGCCGGAGAAGAAATATGCTGGAGCACAATGGATTTTGCAACATGCACATTTGCATCTGACGGTGCATCCCCGTATTGCCACATTTCCTGATTGTAAAATTGCTGGGATGCTCTGCGGTCTTCCGTCCACCACTCACGAATAGTGCTCATATCATGCGTGGATGGGGTAACGACTGACAGATAAGAGGCATGAGCCGGATTGAAAAATGCAGCGTTGGCTTGTTTGGGCATTCGCTGAACTTCCATGCACAAGAATCCAAGATGTGCCATGACATCCGGAACACAATGTGGAACCATTCCCAGGTCCTCCCCGCAAATGAGCATATCTGTACTTCTTTTCAATGAAGGCAGTTTTTCCAATGACTCTGATCGCCATACATGCTCCTGGCGATGGAAAAAGTAATGATGGTATAAATCCATGAGTGCTTGTCTCACATTGGAGGGAAGATGACTAAAAGAAAGGGTTTGATGAACATTGAATCTGAAATGATATTGATTTTTTTGATCAGGATCCTTGTGTAAAATAATATTGCTGTGAAGATTGAAGAGCGCTTGCTTGAGCGCAGTATGTTGATCGCTTTCCTCTAAAGCATTGAAATAATTTTCGATCTTTCGCTGAGAATCAAATGCAGGTTTGAATACATAGCATCCATCCTTTGCTGGATCCAAAAAATTTTTAATCCCCGCTTCATTTCCACCTGTTATTTCCCACAATACTGTGTCATTGATAAAAGGTTTACAGAGTCGATCAATGGTCAGATGTATCCCTTTTTCATTTAATTCAGCCTGTGTAATTGGAATGGCAGGTACAAATCTTCCCATGATGCCTTCAACAGCGCTGATGGGAATGGACCAGATCCTGAAAAATCCCAGAATATGATCTATTCTGAATGCATCGAAATAATTCGACATTTGTTCGAAACGCTGTTTCCACCATGCATAATTGTTTTTGCGCATGGTTTCCCAGTTGTATGTTGGAAAGCCCCAATTTTGTCCCTTGATTGCAAAATCGTCAGGGGGAGCACCCGCCTGCATATCAAGATGATAGAGCGATGGATCCATCCAGGTATCAACCCCGTATCGATTGACACCGATTGCTATATCACCTTTCAACACAATTCCTTTTTTATTGGCGTACTCATGTGCATTTTTCAACTGCAAATGAAGATGGAATTGAATGAAATAATGCAGGGCAATTTTTTTATAATGTGGAGATTTTCTTGAAGTCAGTTTTTCAATGAGGGCGTGACTGAACTCACTGTTTTCCTCCCAATTGGCAACATCGGGCGAATTGTATTGATCCCTCAAAAAAGAGAAAACAGCATAGGGCTCCAACCATGCTTTGTTTTTTTCAAAAAATGATACAAATTCTTTGTTGTCAAAAAAATCTTCTTCCTGTGCATCATATAAGAGAGACAAAGCATCCAGTTTGTATTTCATAACCTGCTCATAGCATACCCCTTCATTTTCATTCAGGACTGACCTATGTGAAATGATTTTGCTGATCAATTTTTTATGCTTGGCTCCTGCGATGGTTTCAATGGAAATATAAAGAGGGTGCAGTGCAAAAGCAGATATGGCAGCATAGGGATAGGAATCTGCTTTTGTATGGGTGGAGGTAGTATCATTGACAGGCAGGAGTTGAATCATTTTCAATGATACATTGGATGCCCAGTCAACCAATGTTATGATATCATTGAACTCTCCCACTCCAAAACTTTTGGCAGTTCTCAAACTGAAAACAGGAATAGCGATTCCGGTGCCCTTGAAACGATGATCCAATCTTGCATATCCATCTTGCACCACAAAGGCAGTATCATTCAACGGCTGACACAAAACCCTGTTCGATCCATGCTCGTAACGCAAAAATTCACCGTCTTTATTTAGGACACAATACTTATACTCAAGAAAAGAAGCATCTGTCAGCTTTTCAACTTGCGCAACCCATGCGAGTCCATCAAAATTCATTTTCACACCATGCTGAGGCGACCAATTGCCAAAATATTCATTGTTACCCACCAGAACCAGTATTTCATCATGTTCGAGCGTGGGAGCAAATGCTTTCAGAATTATTTTCTTGTCTTTAGCCTGCTTAAACGTCTTCTTCCTTTTTGTATGGTATATATTTTTAAAGGGTGCTGTGTAGAAATTGTTTTCAATCGATCCCATGTCAATCCAAGTATCCAAAACGATTGTATCATCCTTGAGTTCAGAAAGATCAATAAACCTGTTTTCACCCCAATCTTCGAGCATTTCACCCTGATCATTTGTGAATATGTAAGTATAATGCAGGAATGGGTATTTTTTGATCTCACTGGCAGATAATTGGATATCAACCCGCCAATGCTGTTGGTCAAGGTAGATCATGCTTACTGCATCCGACAATTTTCCACCTCCCAATTGTGGGATATTTCCAGCAATTTTCAGACTTTGCCCTGGGTACGTTGAGAATCTTAAATAAAGGCTAAGCACCATATTCTATCCAATTGAAGCGCAACAAGTTACGGAAAATCAGGTAAGTGTAGTGAGTACACATTAAAAAATTATTTGTGCAGAATAATTTTTTTCCTGCAATGAATCTTGTTTTACATTTGCCTATAAATCAAAGATATATGACCAAGAGCCAAAAAAACACGTTCTGGATGCTTTTCTTTCTCTCATTGGCCCTTTCAGTTGCTGTTTATTTCTTCATTCCAGATTTGGTTTCGCTCATGGTAGTACCCGTTGTGACTACTTTCGCCAAGGCATTGGACCTTATTTAATTTTTCTTCAAAATTCTGATATTCAAATATTTACAAAATATTTGAGGGAATATTCGTATGCATCAAATAAGAACTACGTTTTTTGAATAATTTTTAAAAATGAATTCAAATATTTACATATTTTATATTTTTGCCTTTATTTAATATGTTTTTTTGATTATTTTTTAAAATATTTAAGAAAAAAGGGTTGGAAAAAGGAATATAAATTGCTATCTTTGCTTCACAATTACACAAAGTAATTAACGAAGTCTTAGCACAGTTTAATCTTACTAAGACATCCAATTTGAAACGGTTACCTGCTCGTGAGAAAAGCTATCTAAACTGTTTTATATGAAAAATTCAACTCAAAGAGCTAACATGAACGCCGAGACACTGAAAAAACAAGGGACTTACTTCATTCAAACCATTAAAAGTATTGTGTTGATCGCAGGGATGATGATGACAACCATGGGCAATCACACATATGCCACATTACCAAATGCATTTTCACCTGATAGCAATATTTATGCTGCAGCAAATACACCCAGCATTGGTGATGAAATTGGCAATACCAAAATTTCCACCCCTAGCCTAAGATCATTCTACAGGGCTGATAGAGAAATCAACCGCAACATGGCAAATGAGATCAAAAAACTCTATTTGATCCGTTTTGAATTGCCCTCTTTTGATCTTTCAGATCAAAACATCAACGGCTCATTTTTAAATGAGTACAAGATTCAAATTGCCTATTCAGATAATAAAGCAGCAGATGAACTGATCTCAAATGAGTTTCATGCCTATAACATCAACTATCACATCAATGGCAACATGTTAACATCTGATAATGAGATGAATGTAAATTTTAAAAACACATACTTCATTTCTCATTCATTCAACATTGAAGCAGCAGATACATGCATTGATGCCCAATTTCATCTAGAAAATAATTAATTCGTTAAAACCCTGAAATTAAAAAAGGCCTTCAGTGATGAAGGCCTTTTTGCTGTTTAAATAAGCCGGATTCTGTGTCATGCTATCATTTATCTGTTCTTCAGGTTGCCCAAAAGAATCAAGCTGCCTACCCATTCCGGCCTTTTCAGAGAGAACGAGTCATTCTCCAACTTTCGTTACCAGAACCTATGTGGCATTTCAGCACGCAAGGTTTACCCCCAATCACCATTACTGGAGATTGCCGTGAGCTCTTACCTCACGTTTTCACCCTTATCCGCTTTCGGCGGACGGTTATTTTCTGTGGCACTGTCTGTTCCTGATGAATCAGGACCCGGCTCTTCACCGGTGCGATGCTCTGTGCTGTCCGGACTTTCCTCGTTTCAAAGAAACGCGATAGCTTTTACAGCCTTGCAAAGGTACAGAATATTCATTCCTGGAAGTACTGACCAACCTATCTAGCGCTTTCGCTGCACTTTAAAACCGGCCTTGAGCAATCCGGATAGATCAATTGAACCATCCTCTGTCTTGTCCTCATTTATAACTTCATCTGTGTAAATCGACGTCTCCATCCCTTTTTCGGGAAAGTTTTGAAACAATACAAATGAAAAAGAAGCAAGGTGCTCTTTCATGGTTCGCTCCGAGAGCGACAAAAATTGTTTGGGCCTGGGCTTGAAAGACACTGCATGACTTTTTGCCTTTTGTGGATGCATGGATTCAAGCGAGAATATCATTTCAAACTTGGGATGATCATTTAATCGGTCAAATGATAAATCGAACAAGTACATATCTTCCAGAGGAGATATGGTATGCTTTGTCTCGAGTTCTTTCAAATCCTTTAAATAGACAGTAAAATGCAACATCAAGGCATCATCGGTATGATTCAAGATATATACACGATAATGTGAAAAGACATCTTCATCAAATACATCTTTGTCCAGGATTGGGAAAAAAGAAAGATGCACGCCATCTCGGGGAATATTTTTCTCAGGTTTTTTCTCTCTCCTAGGAATATCGGTGGAGAGCTTTTTTTTGGAAGACAATGCTTTCTTCCTTGAAAAAACATCGAAATAAGGAAAATCAATTTGGTCGGCATATACAGGAAATTGTACGCCTCCCACATCAACCGTCAGCATTTTCTTATTGATCCATTCCACCACAACCCCTTTTTCCCCTGTGGCTATTACAATGATTTGATCTCCTTCCTGAAATTTCATAATGCATTCAACTTGCTCCTGTTCTTGCCGTAAAAAAAGTAAATCAGCAATCCCAATAACATCCACGCAAAAAATACCAGCCAACTGTTTGCAGGGATCTCAACCATCAGGTACATGCAACAGGAAACACCCAAGATGGGAATCAGGGAAAAGTTTTTCAAGAAACTGAATATTGCCAATGCTCCTGAAAGCAATATGAAAATTAAAAATAACATAGCTTGGTATCCCTCTTCAAAAAGATGTTCGAATGCATCAACCATTCGTTCACGAAAAAAATAAACGAACAAGACATACAGCAAAGGGAATATCCATTTCGCATTGATATATGGAAGCGAAAATTTGCCTTTTTGTTTTTCAATTCTTGGCAGTACCAATACCCCTCCGCTGACCAATGCAAAAGCGAACAAGGTGCCGATGCTTGTAAGATCGGTCATCAATTTATCATCTATAAAAAGAACAAATGTTCCCACAAAAAGTCCGGTTACAATGGTTGAAAATCCTGGGGTCTTGTATTTCTTATCGATTATGCCAAATGATTTGGGCAAGAGTCCATCACGGCTCATCACCATCCAAATACGCGGTTGTCCAATTTGGAACACAAGCAATACACTTGAAGCAGCCACCACTGCACTGACAGAAATAATGAAACCAACTTTTCCCATTTGAATTTTTTCAAATACAAAAGCAAGCGGATCGGTTACATATTGAAACTCAGAATAGTGAACCAGTCCAGTAATGACCAGCGCAGTCACTATATAAATCACAGTACAAAGTATCAGTGAATAGATCATGCCACGGGGAAGATCACGCTGCGGATTAGAGCATTCCTCTGCTGTTGTGGAAATAGCATCGAACCCTATATATGCAAAGAAAACAGCTGAAACTCCTTTCAATACACCTGTCATGCCATTGGGCAAAAAGGGTGTCCAGTTTTCCAATGTATTGTTGGAAAATATATACCAAAAGCCGATCAAAGCAATCAGCACCAGGACGATGATCTTCAGCATTACCATTGCATTGGCAGTTTTTTTGCTCTCCTTGATGCCAACATACGCCAGCCATGTAATCAAGCCTACAATGACAAATGCAGGCAGGTTGATAATGAAACGAATACCCATCCAATCAGGTGCATGGGTATAAACCAATTTTGATGTGTCTTGTCCTGCAGCCACTGCTGCATTGTACTGCATATGGGCGGTCTGGTATCCGATACTCAACCAATCGGGCAATGCAATGCCCATGGCATGTAAAATATTATTGAAATAAGCACTCCATGAAATGGCAACAACAATATTTCCAATTGCATATTCCAATATCAATGCCCATCCAATGATCCAGGCAACCACCTCGCCAAAACTTACATATGAATAAGTATAGGCACTCCCTGCAACAGGAATGCGGGAAGCAAACTCTGCATAACAAAGCGCAGTGAATCCGCAGGTAATGGCTGTAATGATAAACAAAAATATAACCCCCGGACCCCCATTGTAAGCCGCAGAGCCAATGGTTGTAAATATACCGCCGCCAATAACTGCAGCCACACCCATGAGTGTCAAATCTTTTACAGTCAACACCCTTTTCAAACCACTCTCATGGTCACCGTGAATATCAGCCTCACCTTGAAGAGATGCAAGTGATTTTTTTCTGAAAATATTTTTCAATGGATATTTTATTTATCTCGTTTGATTAAATATTGTGCAAGTGCCTTGAGTGGATCTTTTCTGACTGCGGAAACAGCAATTTCATTCAAATGATGATATGCCTTTTCAAGATAGGTCTCTTTCAATGTATTTGCCCATGCATCGATGCCGCATTTTCTGTAAATGGACAATACTCTTTCCACCTTATCAGCTGGAGAAGAGGTCAGCAGATGATTGAGCTCAGTAAGGTCATTTCCTTGCGTTGTTTCAAGTGCGTGTATAAGTAAAAATGTTTTTTTATTGCTTTGGATATCACCACCCACCTGTTTGCCAAATTTTTCTGGATCACCGAAAGCATCCAGATAATCGTCCTGTATTTGGAATGCGATTCCGAGATTTCTTCCGAATTCATATATATGCACTTGATTGTGATCACTTGCCCCTCCGATGATGCTTCCAAGTTGCAGACTTGCAGCAAGCAATACAGAAGTTTTCAATTGAATCATGTGAATATATTCATCCAACTTCACATCAGAGATCTTCTCAAAGTCCATGTCCAGCTGCTGTCCCTCACAAACCTCCTTGGCTGTTTTGTTGAAGAGGTGAATTACTTTTTTGAGGTGGGGACTCTCAATCTTATTTAAATAATCATAGGCAACAACCATCATCACATCACCGCCTAATAATGCAGTAGATTCACCATGTACTGCATGTACAGTAGCCTTCCCTCTTCTCAAAGGAGCCTTGTCCATAATATCATCATGCACCAATGTAAAATTGTGAAACAATTCAACCGCAGCAGCCAAATGATACGCGTCTTGGTGGATATCTCCAAACAATTCATTGCCCATCAAACAGAGCACCGGACGAATACGTTTTCCACTGTTGGAAAGGAATTCCTCCAATGGGTCATACAGGCTTGGTGGAACCGTGGGAAAATGACGGTGATTGAAATATGATTCAAATGATTGTTGGAGCGTTTCAATAGACGACATAATGGAATCAAATCAGTACTCCGAAGATAACAAATGAACCTTTTATCGCTTGTTTTTTTTGGTTGAAACAGCTCCAGGTTTGAAACCGATGTCTAAGATCCATTCATAATCAAGCTGCCTTTTGGATAGATTGGCAGCAACAACTTTTATTTTAACAGCATCGCCGATCCGAAATGCCCATCCAGAGCGCTTCCCAATGAGTGCATACTCTGCTTCGTGGTATACAAAATCATCATAATCCAACAATGAGGTCGCACTGATGAGTCCCTCGCATTTATGATCAACCGTCTCTGCCCAAAATCCAAAACTGGCAACCCCTGATACAACCGCATCAAACTCATCTCCTAAAAATTGTTTCATGAATTCAACCTGCTTGTATTTATTGGCAGCTCTTTCAGATTCCATTGCTGCTCTCTCCCTTTCACTGGAATGGATGCATTTTTGCTCCATTTTTTTATCTGCCGTAGGATCGTTGCCCAAAATACCTGTCAATACCCTGTGCACAAGAATATCTGGATACCTTCGGATCGGTGAAGTAAAATGACAATAATGCTCGAAACCGAGTCCGTAGTGACCTATATTTTTAGATGTATATACCGCCTTGGCCATTGTCCTGATACCCATTTGTTCCAGCACACGCTGCTCTGGAAGGCCTTGTACACGGGTCAGCATCTCATTGAATGATTTTGCAATCTGGTCTGGTGAATTTGTCTTGAAATGATATCCATATTTTTTTGCGAACTCTACAAATGGAATAAGCTTTTCTTCGTCCGGTTGATCATGAATGCGATACGGAAATGGGATGGGTTTATCCCCCAACTTCACCTTTGCAACGCGGGCAGCAACAAATCGATTGGCCAACAACATCAACTCCTCTATCAGTTGATGGGATGCTTTGCTTTCCTTGATCACCACTCCAATAGGGGTTCCGTTTTCATCCAACTTGAATCTCACTTCCTGCGAAGAAAAATTGATAGCACCTTCCTTCATCCTCTTGGACCTGAATGCCTGAGCCAATGCATGTAAGTGTAAGATTTCTTTATCATAGAGTCCCGCTCCCGATTCAATGATATCTTGTACTTCTTCATATGTGAAGCGATGATTGGAATGGATGACCGTCCTGCCCATCCAAGAATCTTTGATTTCTCCCTTGGCATTGATTTGAAAAATACAGGAATAAGTGAGTTTGTCTTCATGTGGACGCAAAGAACAAAGTTCATTGGAAATTCTTTCCGGTAACATTGGTACAACCCTGTCGGGCAAATACACAGAAGTTGCTCTTTCGTATGCGGACAGATCCAACACCGAATCCTCCTCAATAAAGTGACTCACATCAGCGATGTGTACACCTACTTCAATGACACCATTTTTTAAATGTTGATAACTGATGGCATCGTCAAAATCTTTCGCATCAAAAGGATCAATGGTAAAAGTGAGTATGTCCCGCATATCTCGCCTGCGCTTGATCTCATCGATTGATATGGTATCAGGAAGGCTGGATGACTCTTCCATCACTTCTTGGGTGAACTGCAGTGGAAATCCTTGCTGAATGAGAATCTCTTTCATGGCGAGGTCTGCTTCCCTTGCTTCGGTCACAATTTCGATTACTTCGGCACGCGGACGTTTATCGTTCTTTTCCCAAGAAACAATCTGTGCAATAACTTTTTGCCCGTCTTTTGCTCCATTCAATGAAGAAGCAGGAATAAAAAAGTCAGGAATAGATTTTGATGAATCAGGAATAAAAAAAGCAAAATCACGGTTTACTTCAATCACCCCTACAAATTGCTTTTGTTTCCGCTCGATGATTTGCGTTATGATACCCTGCATCCTGCCTGATCTTGCATCACCTTTGGTGACCTCTACCCTTACCAGGTCGCCGTGAAATGCTTTGTTGAAATCATTGGGACGAATGATGACATCCCGATCCAAACCCTCTACCACCACAAAGCCCATCCCAGAGCGTGTAATCTCAAAACGGCCTTTGTATAGAGCAGCCGTTCTTTTGTATTCCTTGTTTCGTTTCTTTTTGTTCTTCTTTGACATATATTAATTTGACTCACCTGTAGCCGTCTGCTCAGCATAAAATTTTTGAGGATACTCCAACATCAATTGATCGAAGAGATGCTGTTGATTAAAGAGAAAAGATATACTTATTGGCAATACAAAAAAAGGAAGACCTTTGATTCGATCCTTGAATTTTATCAGGCGAACAGCATCTTTATCTGTTGTAAGATACATCTTTTCTTCGGATTGAATGAGACGGAACCGCTCCTCCATTTCATTGATGTCATCAATCGTATAAATATGATGGTCCCTGTAAAAAAGAGCATCATAGGTTTTGGTAGACTCATGTATGTACTGCGTGAGCGGAAGCGGATTAGCAATACCGCAAATCAACAACAACTCTTCTGTCCTTGAAAGTGGTTTCTTCTCCCTGGTGATAATATGATAAGGGGTTCCGTATTCAATGCTAGTAAAAAATATATATTGATGGGACTGTACCCCCAATTCGTGTTTGATTGTCAGTGCAGCTTCATGCGTTAAATCAGCAGGACATTTGGTCACTACAATGATGTGAGCCCTGTGCACACTTTCCTTTTGATCCCGCAGATCGCCTGTGGGCAGGAAAAAATCTCTTGAATAGAGATTGGCATACTCAGTTAATACAATATCCATTCCTGCAACAATCTCCCTGTGTTGAAACGCATCATCCAAAATGATGACCTTGGTATCCGGACGATCATAAAGCAGTTGAGGAACAGCCTCAATTCTCTTTTCACCAACGGCAACAGAAATTTCAGGATGAGCCAAATGAAACTGCATAGGCTCATCGCCTATTTCGATGGAAGTTGAAAGTTGGTTGGCCAATACATAACCGGAAGTCCTTCGTCTATACCCCCTGCTCAGCGTTGCAGTTTTAAAATGTTGTTTGAGCAAGCCAGCGATATAATCGACCATGGGTGACTTACCAGTTCCACCAACAGAAATATTTCCAACGCCAATGATGGGTATATTGAATACAATACTGCCAATGATTTTTCTATCGTAGAGATAGTTTCGCAAAATGACAAATCCACCATACACCATTGCAAGCGGAAACAAAAAAAGACGAAATGATCTTAGATAAACATTCTTAAAAAGCATAAACACTTTCTGGTGTTATGCAAAAATCGAGCTTTTTATCGAAGTTCTCGATATCATCTATGGATTGAACGGGAGAAAAGTAAGAAAGTCCAATTTTTAACACATCCTCCCTGCAGGTTGCCAAGAACCTGTCATAGTAACCCTTTCCGTAGCCAACCCTGTTGCCATTGACATCGAAAGCCAAGAGAGGTATGATGACTGCATCCAGCTGGATTGATTCCACTTCTATTCCGCCTGTTGGCTCGGGTATACCGTATTGATTCAGACAAAACTCAGTATTGTCATCAGATAAAAAATGTTTCATGCTGAAATCAATATCATCGATGGAAGAATACACGATGCTCAATCCGAGATCTTTGAAACGCATCCAATCTACCAATGGTGCAGGATCAGGTTCTTTGCTGTTGGGCATGGGAATATAGGTATGCAGATACTGAATATAAGGAAGCTGTAATTGCTGAAAACGAATGAGCAATAAATCCTGGTAAACATTGACATCCCTGTCAGTCAATGCCTGTCTTTTTTCTTTGAACTGTTTTCTGATTTCAGCCTTGTTCATGCTTATTGATCATTCGGTGGACGATTGACAAATATTGAAAATATGGTTGTTCCATATTTTCGTTCGGTCCTGTAGAATGGAAACGCTTTATAATCATTTCTCGGGGTGTGCTCCAATACGAACCAGCCATTCGTTTTCAACAATTCTCGTTCGAAAATCATGCGGGGCAAATCATCGATGGCAGTCAATGCATACGGTGGACCAGCAAAGATGAAGTCGAACTGCTCGGTGCATTGTTGCATATACTTGAACACATCAGAAAAAACGATGTTCATTTTGTCAATACCCAGTTCAGCTGCAGTTTTTTTGATGAAGGCGTGCATGCCGGGATCTTTTTCTACAATCGTCAGGTCAGCAACTCCCCTTGAAAACAATTCGTAACTGATACTTCCAGTTCCCCCAAAAAGATCCAATGTTTTCAGCTCTTCCATCTCCAAATTGTTTTGGATGATATTGAAGAGTCCCTCTTTGGCAATATCTGTTGTTGGCCTTGTATGGGGCATGTTGGCAGGTGGGGTAAATCGTCTTCCACCCAATTCACCGCTGATTATACGCATTTTAAAACTTGCAGATGTGGAGTAAAGAAATGAGATCCAACTGAATCAGATGTGGATGTTTCAATGGATGTGGTTGGCTCCAGTGAGATATCCAACACATATTTTTTAAGCTCTTTCCATGTAGCAGAGTCTTCGTCGATATGTCCACTGACCTGTGCTTTGAGATATTTTAGGTCCATATGATGACGCTCCACCAGATTCAACAATTGATAGATGGCATCCTCTGTGGTTTCAAAATAAATAGATTGAGCGAATTGCAATTGTGCTCCTTTGACCAGAATAACAGTAAGGTAATATTGACTGAAATAGATTTTGATGAAAGAATCAAGGTCTTCTAAATTGTTTCTAAACAAAGAGACCAATGCGAGACTGATAAAATGCTTTGTTTGCAGTGACGGATAACTGGCTTTTAAAAAATGAAGAATAGTTTTTTCAACTCCATAAACCAATGCAAGCTCCCACTGATTCACATGATCAGTATGTATGTCTGAAACTTTCAGGTCACCATGCAAAGTCTGATAGATAGAATCTGAGAGATGATCCTTGTGAAATTTTTCAGGCACCAATGAAACATCGGGTGTGTTGACGATCAGATGCACTTCCTCATAGGAAGCTTGACTGTATTTTTCTAATTGCAAAATATATTCGAGGGTGTATACATCTACCCCTTCTTTCAGTACATATGTTTCAATTGAAAGGGGTGACTTATCAGCAGCACAAAGAGAAATCGTCAGATAATGTTCCCCCAACTCAATAAAGAGATTCAGGTGATCTGCAGCAGGTATTGCTGCATCACTTGAATAACCAAAACTGGGCTGGATAAGATGTTGCATGATGATACAAATTTAATGCTTTTGGGTATGAATCAGATGCCAATAATGACTTACTTTGCCGCCTGATTGAAGTCCGGGAATCCCATGAGAGAAAACTTAAAACTCGAAGTCACCTATAAACAAATACTCCAGATGTCGCTGCCCATCAGCTTCGCGATACTGGTCCCCCAATTTAATTTTCTGATCAACAGTTTTTTCCTTGCACAGCTGGGAAAAGGATACATGGGTGCTTCTGGTGTAACCGGTGTTTATTATCTCATTTTTTCAGTGATTGGATTTGGACTTAATAACGGTCTTCAGGCGTTGATTTCTAGAAGAGCCGGACAGGACAGGCTGAAAGAAATTGGAACACTTTTCATGCAAAGTGTGTATATAAGTTTTTTTATAGCACTGATAGGAATAATCATCACCTACACTGTTGCTCCTCAAATTTTCAGGAGTTTTACGGATATATCAATCTATACTTCTACCATCGAATTTTTGAAGATCAGGATCTGGGGACTCCCATTTTTATATCTCTATCAAATGAGGAATGGTTTGTTGGTTGGAACCAATCAGAGCAAGTTGCTGGTATATGGTACACTTGCAGAAACCATAACGAATATTGTATTGGACTATGGATTGATCTTTGGCAATCTGGGAATGCCCAAACTAGGTTTCAATGGAGCTGCCTATGCGAGTATTGCAGCTGAGTTCCTGGGCATGGCAGTTGTTTTCATGGTCATTGGCATCAAGGGCATGTCCAAACGATTCGGACTTTTTGAAACCCTGTCTTTTGATTGGGAGAATACAAAAACAATCCTGGTACAATCCTCTCCACTCATCCTTCAATACGCCATCAGCATCATCAGTTGGGAATTCTTTTTCATACTGGTATCACACGATGGGCCATTGGCATTGGATATCAGTCAGGTGATGAGGCTCATGTTTGGTTTCTTTGGAATTTTCATATGGGCATTTGCAGCAACATCGAATACAATGGTTTCCAATATCATTGGCCAGGGATTGCATGAAAAAGTAACATTGTTGGTCAAAAAAATCATCACACTGAGTCTAGGTTCAACGATTGTATTGCTATTGCCCATACAATTTTTTGCAAAAGACCTGCTGTCTATTTTCAACCAGGATCCTGATTTCTTAGCACTGGCCATTCCTGTATTCAGAGTAGTGTGCACAGCAATCGTATTCATGTCGGTTTCAACGGTATGCCTCAACGCAGTAACAGGTACAGGCAATACAAAGATCAATTTGATGATTGAAATATTTACGATTGTACTTTACTGCATCTATGTATATACAGTTATGGAAGTATACAATCTCTCCATCATATGGGGATGGGGATCGGAATGGGTATATTGGCTCACCATTCTTACTTTGTCGTCACTTTACTTGAACAGTGGAAACTGGAAGAAAAAAATGAATATTTAAGTAAAATCAACCTTGTGGTTCTGCCGGAGCGGCTCCAGATGAGGCTTTTTTCTTCTGAGATTTTGGAGCAATTACCATCAGCATTCGCTTTCCCTCTAGCTTTGGCAATCCTTCTACCTGTCCTATTTCAGCAAGTCGTTCAGCAAATTTCAATAGCACCAATTCTCCTCTTTCTTTGAATTGAATGGCGCGTCCCTTGAATTGAACGTATGCTTTCACTTTGTTGCCCTCCTTGAGGAAGTTTTCTGCATGACGGGCTTTGAAATCAAAATCATGGTCATCTGTGCCAGGTGTAAAACGAATCTCTTTGAGTTCGGCAGTTTTACTCTTGGCCTTCATTTCTTTCTCTTTACGCTTTTTGTCGTAAAGGAATTTATTGTAGTCGATTACCTTACAAACGGGAGGATCAGCCTGGGGAGAAATTTCAACAAGGTCCAGCTGCTGCTGTTGCGCAATTTTCAATGCTTCCTGGGTTGAATAAACACCCATGGTCACATTGTCGCCAACTAATCTTACTTGAGGAACCCTGATAAAATGATTGATACGGTGTTCTGCTTCTTTGCGCGGAATAAATTTACCTCTTGGTCCACCTGAACCTTGGTAATTGGGTCTGTAGGGTAATGCCATAGTCTTTTACAACTATCCTGTCGGCTGCAGGAGGAAGTTGTCCTTATTTCTGTTTTAATTTAATTGGAATGCCGCTGTTGAATTTCGGATGTTAAGGTAGTTATTATTTCTGAAATGGGAGACTGACCGGCGTCACCTTTGCCCTGGCGTCTGACTGCCACTAATCCTTCGTTTTGCTCCTTTTCGCCTATCACAAACATATAGGGGATCTTCAGCAGCTCGGTATCTCTGATTTTTTTACCGATTTTCTCACCTCGATCATCCAATTCCGCCCTGATGCCAGCCTTGAGCAAGGCCTGGGTTACTTCGGATGCGTATGGATTGAATTTTTCACTGATAGACAAAACTTTCACCTGAACAGGAGCCAGCCAAAGCGGGAATTTCCCGGCGTAATGCTCCAGCAAAAACCCAATGAATCTTTCATGTGTACCCAAAGGTGCTCTGTGAATGATGAGTGGGGTTTCTGATTGATTGTCTCTATTGGTATACTCTAATCCAAATCTTCTGCCCTGTGCGAAATCAACTTGGTTGGTTGCCAAAGTAAACTCCCTCCCGATTGCACTCCAAATTTGCACATCGATTTTGGGACCATAGAATGCACCTTCATCAGGTACTTCAACGTAAGGAATTTTTGAATCGATCAAAACCTGACGAACCATTTCTTCCGTTTCTTTCCACAGCTCAGGTTCATTGATGTATTTCTGTCCAAGTTTAGCTGGATCATGCAGACTCAATCGCATGACGTATTTATCAATTCCAAATATCTTGAAATACTTGATGTACATGTCGTTTACTGCCCTGAACTCTTTGGCAAAATCTTCTTTGGCGCAATAGATATGCGCATCATTCATGTGCAAGCAACGGACACGCATCAAACCAAATAACTCACCACTCTGTTCATAACGGTAGCAGGTCCCATATTCTGCCAATCGCAGTGGAAGGTCTTTGTATGATCTGCTTTCAGCAGAAAATATTTTATGGTGATGAGGACAGTTCATTGCCTTGAGGTAATACTTCACCCCTTCCAGTTCCATCGGCGGATACATGCTGTCTTGGTAATATGGCAGATGACCGCTTGTCAAATACATGCTTTCCTTGGCAATATGTGGAGTTACTACACGCTTGTATCCTGCTGACTGCTCCGTTTCTTTTGCAAGCTTCTCCAACTCCTCGATGACAATGGTCCCATTCGGCATCCAAAGTGGGAGTCCCGGACCCACATCATCATCAAAAGTGAAAATACCTAGCTCTTTGCCCAATTTGCGGTGATCTCTTTTCTTTGCTTCTTCCAGCATGAGAAGATGATCATCCAATTCTTTTTGGTTGGGAAAACTTACTCCGTAAATACGGGTAAGCTGTTTGTTTTTCTCATCGCCTTTCCAATATGCACCCGCAATGGAAGTAAGTTTGATGGCCTTGATGAGTCCGGTATGCGGAATATGCGGACCCCGGCATAAATCAGTAAAATTTCCCTGGGTGTAAAAAGTTATTTCACCATCCTGTAAACCAGACAAGAGATCCAGTTTATACTCATCGCCTTTTTCACTGAAATATGCTACTGCATCTGTTTTTGAAATTTCTTTTCGGATGTATTCACTGTTCTTCTTGGACAGCTCATCCATTTTTTTCTCAAGCGTCAGCAGCTCTTCCTCAGAGATATGCCTTCCGCCCAAATCCATGTCGTAATAAAATCCTTTATCTATCGCAGGACCCACCCAGAATTTAACGCCTGGGAAAGTTGATTCAACGGCTTCTGCAAGCAAATGGGCTGAGGAATGCCAGAAAGTAGCTTTTCCATCTGTATCATCCCATGTCAGCAATTTCAATTCACAATCTTTATTCAATGGTGTAGATGCATCTCTCACTACCCCATCAACGGATGCTGCAATTACTTTTTTAGCCAGCCCCTCTGCAATGCTTTTTGCCACAGCCATGGGTGTAATGCCCTTGGCGTAACTTCTGACCGCACCATCTGGAAACCTAATATTGATCATGGTTTGATTGAAATTGTTGTCGATTTTTAGAATGCAAATTTAACGAACTATTGGGTAAGCTCAGCTTCAATTAAGGATAATTTGCGCAGCAACACCAAAAATGTAGCATTTGAATAGATTTCTACCCAGGTTTTTAGCATTTGCGGCAATTTTCAACCTGAGCTTTTTTTTCTGGCAGCAAGCGTCAGCCCAAAAATTGAGCGGACAATGGATTGGAAGTTTCAATTCCAAAGAGGATCCGGCAGAAGCACAAACTGAATATGTGCTGGAATTTGACATCAATGGCAGCAACCTCAATGGATACTCCTACACCTATTTTCCCATCGCAGGCAAAAGGTATTTCGTGATCTGCAAATTAAAAGGATCATACGACCAAGGAAGCAAATCCCTTATAGTAACTGAAGTAGAAAAAATAAAATCGAATACACCCCCTGATTTTCAAAATTGTCTACAGACCCACAAGCTTACCTATTTCAAGCAAGGCGAGAAAGAAACATTGGAAGGGAAATGGACGCCAGCAGAAAAAGGCAGCAACTGCGGGACTGGCAACTCTCTCTTTGAGAGAAAAATGATTGAAAAAATAAAATCTATTGAAACGGCAAAAAAACAGGAAGTGCGTCCATCCTCAAAACCTTTGCCCCTGGCAAAGAAAACTGTTGTAAGTCCTAAACCAACCAATCCTGTCATCAAAACTCCTCCAAATGCATCTGGTACTGTAAAAAAATCGGAGCAGCAAAAGAAACTATTGCCCAAGCAACCCATAGAGCAGAAACCCCCAACCATTGAAGCAGAGAAAAAAGAAGTGAATCATTTGATTGCAATGGATGAACCCAAAAAGGTAAAGGAAAATTTTTCTCCCCCAAAAGAAAAAATTTCCAACAGGGTTTACAAGATTCTGAAAACAATTGATATAGATGATGATAAAGTCATCATTGATATTTACGACAACGGACAAATTGATGGCGATACTATTTCCATCTATCTGAATGACAAACTAATTGTTTCCAGAAAAATGCTCACTGCGAAACCCATCAATATTCAATTGAATCTGGAGGAAGATGCTGATACATATGATATCATCATGTTTGCTGAAAACCTTGGTACCATCCCACCCAATACTGCATTGATGATTGTGCAGACCAAGAACAAGCGTTATGAAATAAATATTACCTCCACCGAGCAAAGCAGCGGAGCGGTCAGGTTTCGGTACAGAAAATAATCAGAATTTAAAATTATAAGTAACTGAAGGTATAACGGGGAAAAGGGAGACCTGTTTGGCCTGGACCTCCAGTGTACCTGCAAAGGCACTGCCTGTTTGATTGTAGTAAAGAAAATAGGGATTCTGTCTGCTGTAAACATTGTATAAACTGAACACCCAGCTGTGTTTCCATTTTCTTTCCTTCTTGGGAGTAGGTGCATAGGTTGCAGATAAATCTAGACGATGATATGGAGACAAACGGTATTGATTGATGCGACTGAACTGCTGTGTCAACACTCCTTCTATCAAATAAAATTTTTCAGGCAGAGAAGTTGCATTTCCAGTAGCATACACAAAAACAGATGATAGTTTCCACTTCTGATTCAGTTCATATATACCTACAACCGACAAATCATGTCGCCTGTCATATTTGGCAGGATATTTATTTCCGCTGTTCAGATCAGGGAATTTTCTCCAGGTCCATGCCAAGGTATAACCTATCCACCCAGTAAATTTTCCTTTGGTTTTGTTGATGAACAACTCCGTTCCATAACTCCATCCCTTTCCAAATACAAATTCCTCTTCCGGATCTTTGATGGAGGGTGTAAATCCCTCTCGATATTCAATCTGGTTTTGCATAGACTTATAATAGACCTCGATGGATGTTTCAAATGCATTGTCATTGAAATTCTTAAATATACCTGCTGCATATTGCCAGGATAGTTGGGGCTTTACACGCAATGTACTGGGTACCCAAACATCTGTTGGAAGCGTGGTTCCAGCATTGCTGACCAAATGAAGATATTGACGGTTTCGAGAAACAGAACCTTTGATGGATGTTTCATCATTGAGCGCATACCGCATGGTCAGCCTCGGTTCTAGTCCACCGTACGTAATAACGGATTCATTGCTTGCATAGTTTGTACTGTCAAGTCGATTCCCATCTGCATCTGTTTTGTAATTGGTATACGGACCCAGTTGCTGAAAAGCACTCCATCGGAGTCCATAGTTGATCTTCAGTTTACTGTTCACCTCCCAATCATCCTGTGCATACAATCCATACTCGTTGGCAAATTTTGTTTGTGCATTGTTGGGAAGAAACAATACGGAATCTTGTCGACCAGTGGCTACAGAGGGACTCAACCGGTGATAGGTGAAGAGAGCGCCGTATTTCAATTTATGTTCCGGCGTAAGGTAGTGGTCCAAATCCGTTTTCAAATTCAAATCACGTATGCCACTGGACAAAACAAAATTGAAACTGTTTTGAAGTGCGCCCAATGAAAACTGATAATCATTGTAAACGGCGGTGGTATTCATAAACAATTTCTTGTGGAATACATGGTTCCATCTGGCTGACAGTGTTGAATTGCCCCAGGGGACCTCCACATCAAACTGACGTTTGTTGTTGACAAAATCAAATCTGTCGCGTCCGAAATATCCACTCAAATACAAACGATCCTTGGAAGAAAACCGATAATTGAACTTGGCATTGAAATCATAGAAATAATAGCCGGAGCCGTAAAACTGGCTTTCCTTTTTGATAAAAGGTTTTACCAATGCATCAATATACGTACGTCGCCCAGAAAGCATGAAAGAGGCTTTGTCTTTCTGAATGGGACCCTGAACAGAAAATCGGGAAGCGATGCTGCCAATTCCTCCTTCCACTTGATATTTATCCAAATTGCCTTCTTTCATGGAAACATCCAATACGGATGACAACCTGCCACCATATTGTGCAGGCATGCCACCTTTGATGAGAGAAGTATTTTTAATGGCATCTCCATTGAAGATGGAGAAAAATCCGAAAAGGTGTCCTGAATTATAGACCACCGCATCATCCAACAATATAAGGTTTTGATCCGGTCCACCTCCTCTCACATAGAGTCCACTGTTTCCCTCCCCCGCATTTGAAACACCAGGATACAATTGAAGAATTTTAAGAGGGTCTACCTCGCCAAAAATAACCGGGACGGATTTCGCACGGCTCATACTCAAGTCGATTTGTCCCATCTGAGCATTTTTGATATTGGCATCCCTTTTTTTGGAGCTGATGACAATTTCCTGGGATAGACTTGATTTGGACAGCAAAGGAAAATCGATGGCCAGGTCTGACTGAAGGTTGATCTTCTTCTCCATTGGGAAAAAGCCAACAAAGGAAGTAATCAATACATATTCACCCTTGGGCAGGGTAAGTGCATAATATCCATATTGATTGCTGCTTACACCCTTGGATTGTTCTTTGGCTTGGATGGTAGCACCGATCAGGGTTTCACGGCTGAGTGAATCACGCACATATCCTGAAATGGTAAATTTTTCCTGGGCTTGGAGCAGGTTAAATACAAAGAGGAAGCTGAAAAATAAAATACGTTTGGGCACACTGCTAAAACACATAAGTGCATTCATTGTTCAACTGCAAAGGGAGAATATGCTAACTTCGCGGCGCAATAATGATATATGCTGGCAGGTTTTCAGGACATGACATTTGAATTTGGCGCAAGGGCCATTGTGGAGGAAGCCACTTGGCATATTCATCCAGGTGAAAGAATTGGACTGATTGGCTACAACGGTACCGGTAAATCCACCCTGTTGAAACTTCTTTCAGGAGAATACTTACCCAGCAAAGGGACAGTTGAGAGAAGCAGAACTACTTCCATTGGGTATTTGCACCAGGACCTCCTGAGTTTTGATACGGATGAGAGTATTTTGAAAGTGGCCATGGGTGCTTTTGAGCGCGTCTTGCAAATCCAGCGAGAAATTGAAATCGTCGGACTCGAATTGGAAAAAAACGAAGATGAAAAAAAACTAATCCTATACACCGATCTATTGGCTGAGATGGATGTGTTGGATGGATACAACATCGATCACAAAACCGAGGATGTATTGCATGGACTGGGATTCAGTCAGGCTGATATGCAGCGGCCTTACAAAGAGTTCAGCGGAGGATGGAGGATGCGCGTATTGCTTGCAAAGATGATTTTGATGCAGCCAGATCTGCTCATGCTGGATGAACCTACCAACCACTTGGATCTTCCATCCATTGAATGGCTTGAAAAATATTTGATCCACTACCAGGGAGCAGTGGTTATTGTGAGTCACGATAAGTTTTTCCTCGACCGCATGGTCAATAAAATCGTTGAGCTTTACCAACGAAAACTGCATATCTACAGTGGTAATTACACTTTCTATGAGAAAGAAAAACAAGTGAGATTGGAATTGCAGCAAAGAGCTTATGAAAACCAGCAGGATTTTATCCGTCAGCAAGAACGATTCATAGAAAGGTTCAAAGCAAAAGCATCCAAGGCAGCACAGGCACAGAGTGTACAGAAACGACTCGACAAAATAGACCGACTGGAAGAAGCATCCATTGAGCGTCCGAATATTCGCATCAACTTCAGCGTGGACAAAGTCCCGGGAAAAATCATCTGTTCATTGAAAAATATCTCCAAGCGTTTTGGTGAAAATGAAATTCTCCATGAAGCCAGTGCAGAAATCGACCGTGGTGATAAAATTGCGCTGATTGGAGCCAATGGAAAGGGTAAATCAACCCTGTTGAGAATCATTGCCGACAGTGAAAGTTTTGAGGGGGAAAGAAACTGGGGACACAATGTCGATGAAAGTTTCTATGCACAGCATCAGCTCGAACACCTGAATCTCAACAACAATATTTTGGAAGAGATGCAGATGGCTGGAAGCAAGAAAACCGATATGGAACTCAGAACCGTATTGGGTTGTTTTCTTTTCAGCGGTGATGATGTCGACAAAAAAATCAAGGTATTGAGTGGAGGTGAGAAAGCCCGTGTGGCATTGGCTAAGACCATCATCAGCAAAGCGAATTTTCTGATGCTGGATGAACCCACGAACCACCTTGACATGCATTCTGTTGATTTATTGGCAGAAGCATTGGATAAATACGAAGGAAGCCTGATCCTTGTCAGTCACGATCGATACTTCATTTCCAAAACAGCCAATAAAATTTGGGAGATTGTAGATGGTAAGATTGTTGAGTTCAAAGGAGGATATACTGAATGGGTGGAGTGGAAGGAAAGACAATCAAAAAGACAGTTGACAGTTAACAGTTCCCCGTCAACCGTCAACAGTCAACCGTCAACCGGTAAAAGTCAACCGTCAACTGAAAAAAAGGGACAAGAGACAGGAAACGAGGGACGAGAGAAAGAAAAAAAGAAGCTCCAGCGCGAGTTTGATGAATTGGAGAAGAAGATTGCAACTTTAAAAGAATACAAAGCAAAGGCAGAAGAAGCGCTTGCTGATCCAGCAGTGTATTCCGATAAATCAACATTTCAGGAAGCTGAAAAAAAATACAAAGAGTTGAGCAGTCAACTCTCCCCTCTTGAATCAAAATATGAAGAGCTGTTTGAGCAGCTTATGAAATTAGATGCTTAGTACTGAGGTTTGATAGAGTGGAAAATTTCTATCAATAAAAAAAGGCTGTCATTGCTGACAGCCTTTTTTGTTATAATTCAAAGAAAATTAGTATCCAGGGTTCTGAGTCAGAACTGATTTACCATCTTTTTGAGAGTTTAGGATTTCATCCGCTGGAATTGGGTAATAGTTGTTTTTCGCAGTGAAAGTCCTTCCTACAAGGTATGCACGCTTGTTGAAAGATCTGCCATCCCAACTTTTACCGGCAACTGATTCTTTTGCTATATAAGCGTTGAGTACTTTTTCAGCAATACCCCAACGTACGAGATCAAAAAATCTGTGACCTTCCATGGCAAATTCTAATCGTTGCTCAAAGTGTGTAGCATTGATTGCAAAATTCTTACCTTTTGTGGTAAAAGTACCTGAAGGATAAGGCTCAACTTTAGTTTTTATATCTGTATCTTGGGGTGTAGAACCTTTGGCCCTATTTCTAATTTCATTCACATACTTCTCTGCCTGATCAAGATTACCTAACTCAGCTTCACATTCAGCGAGCCAAAGAATAACATGAGAGAGCCTGATCATTCTGTAATTGTTTTTAACAGAGCGCCTTGCGGTAGCATGTGTAGTAGAATTTTCATCTGCTAGATAATACATCCATTTTTTACCAGTAAAAGGACCAGCATAAGGTTGATCTCTTACCCAATTATATCCTGGCATTTTCCCCCAATCTAAAAATTTAACACCGCGGCGGCCGACAGTCCAATCCAAACGAATGTCAACAGATTCAGTGTTATCATAGACCCAAGCTGCAGTATGTAAAAATCCTTGGTCGTTTGGAACATCAATTAAATTGTAGGTGTCTAAACTGCCATCTACGGCACTGCCAATTAGGGGTAATCCATCTGCATCGGTTTTGAAAGCGTTTACCAGATTATGGGATGGTTGGTAAAAACCACAACACCCGCGTCCAGGAGAAGTTGACGTGTAGGGCCAATTTAAAACGGAGCCAAAATTTCCATTTTGACCAGTAGTTCCATCATTTACTGAGAACTGTACTTCAAATATAGATTCTTCATTGTTGTTGGTTATATCTCTGTGGTTGGCATGATACTCTTTCATTAATTTTTTTCCTGAGCCTGTGTAAACTTGAAGGAGGTTAGCTTTTGCCTCAGCCCACTTTTTTTGAAAAAGCTGAGCTTTGGCAAGATAAGCAAGTGCTGCCCACTTTGTAGCTCTGCCTTTTTGAGATTGTGTGTTGGGTAAGTTATCAGCAGCAAATTTAAAATCAGCTTCAATATTTGGCCAAATATCCTTGTCATTAGTAACTAGGACTCCAGAGGGATCTGCGCGGTTATATGACTTTTCATCAATGTAAGGAGGTTTATTCCACATTTTTTTTGCTTCAAAGTGATAATGTCCTCTTAAAAATCTAGCTTCAGCAGCTGCTCTTGTCTTTTCTTCAGCTGACATGTCCTTGACATTGGGGCTTTGGGCAAACTGAATTGCTTCATTGGATCTGGCAATACCATCATATACAGCTTGCCACTTTCCACGGAAGTGAGTATTATCGGCAACCCAATTGTATTGCTCAATAAAAGATTGTTCAGGTTGGTCACCAGCATCAGTTCCCTTGTAGGCGTCATCTGATGCCACACCTCCATAAACCCAATTATCCACGGCACCGTGCCAGTTGGTAGTTCCAGCTCCCACGCCATCTAGAAGGGAATATGCGCCTATTAATATTGCGTTTACACCTGCTTTGCTTTGTAAAAGGTTTTCGCTTGCAACACCTTGAGGTGCGACGTCGAAAAATTTTGTACACCCAATCGCCGTTATCACAGCAATTGACATGAGTAAAAATTTAACTTTTTTCATTTTTGTTAATTTATAGGATTTTACGTTCATTTTTAAAACTTAACTCTTAGTCCAAACAAATAGGTCTTAGCTACAGGATAAGCACCTTCGTCAATACCCATATGAATGTCTTGGTTATCTGCACCAGAAGTTCGTAGGTTAATATCAGGATCTATTCCACGATACTTTGTTAAAGTCAGGATATTTTGACCTTGAACATAAATTTGAGCTGAAGAGAAGCCAGTTTTCTTCATTACGTTCGCAGGCAATGTATAGGTCAACTGCACATTGCGCAGACGTAAGTAAGAACCATCTTCCAAGAAGTAAGTAGAAACCTGCTGGCTAGTTGCATCACTAGAATTTAGTCGGGGCAACAAATCCTTTCCACCCTGACCATATGAGTCGTATAACATACGCTTTGAACGATTACCCTGAAATACATTGAAATCCGTCCAATAGCTTACGTAATTGAATATCTGATTGCCATATGTTCCTGACCCTTGCACATCCAGGTCCCAGTTTTTATATCCTGCACTCAGGTTAAACCCGTAAATAAAGTCAGGGTGCGGATTACCGAAAATATCACGGTCAGCTGCTGTGATAACACCATCCTTGTTTACATCTCTGAAATTGAAAACTCCCTCTCGAGTGTATGTGCCAAATTTGGGGGCAGTAGCGGCTGTTTTAGCATCTAGAATACCGTCGGCATAAAAGCCAAAGAAGCTTGCGATGGGGTAACCTGCTCTGGTAGCAGTTATTGACGGTAGACGAGTGCTAAATCCAAACACTGTAGCTTTGGGGTCGTTGTTCAACTTAATAACTTCGTTCTTGTAGCGAGTAAAGTTTACTCCTACAGAGTAACGCACTTTACCCCCGAAAGCTTTATCTCGCCAGTTTAAATTAATATCGACACCCGTATTGTTCATTTCTCCGATATTAGTGAAAGGCAGGGATGCAATTCCCTGTGCCCTTGGCACAGCGATTTGTGCCAACATGTCTGATGTGGTTCGCGTATACCAGTCGAATACAAATTCCAAACGGTTACTAAACATGTTTGCATCGATTCCGACATTCGCAGAAGTTGTAGTCTCCCACTTGCCATTGGGATTACCAAATTGAACTAGATCAAAACCAGCAGCAACGGAAGAACCAGTTCCACCAATGTCATACCCATTAGTTGCAGGATTTGCTGCATAGGTAGTAAATGAATTATAAACATTTGGAATTAATTGGTTTCCTGTTTTACCCCACCCTACACGTACCTTCAAATCATCCAACCAAGAAAGAGTTGAAAGTGGTTTTAATTCAGTAAGACGAAATCCCAGAGAACCAGCCGGGAAGATACCCCATCGTGTAGCATTTGCAAAACGTGAGGATCCATCGCGACGAACCGTAAAATCAGCGAGTATAAAGTTTTTATACCCGTAATTAACTTTTGCAAATTGGGAAAAGAGGCGTGTTCTGATAGCACCACCACCTGAATTATTCAAACCTGCAGCGGAACCCGCATTCAAATATCTGTAGTCGAGATCATCAAATAGAAAATTACTGCGCTCCGCTCCAAAACTTTGAGCGTATGTAGCTACGGCCTCAGTTCCTGCTAATACATTCACCTCATGATCATCATTGAAAGTTTTATTGTAGTTAAGGGTGTTATACCAAGTCCAAGAATTATCAAATGAATTTGACACTTGTAAAGTGTTTGTATTTCTTGGTTCAGCAGCTTCAATATTTCTTATGAAGAAAGCACTAGTATTAAATTGATTGTACTCGATACCTAAGCTTGTTCTGGCCTTTAAATTTTTAATTATTTGATACTCACCGAAAACATTTCCGAAAATATGTGTCCCTATGGTTTTGTTATCCTTTTCTCTATAAAGCGTAGCTAGTGGGTTGCTGGCATTACCCAAATTTGGACCACGGGGACCTCCAAAACCATTCCAAGGTGATGAATTGGTGCCACCTAGAGCGGGTGGGCCACCCGTAATGTCAAAAACTGGAATAATCGGGTGTATACGCCAAGCCAACATAATTGGGTTTGATTCTTGGTTATTGGTTATCCCTTTTCGTCTGTCGTATGAAACCGTCAAATTTTCACCAACAGTAAACTTACCTTGAGTGAATTCTGTATTTGCACGAACTGAGATTCTATCATAATTGGTAAAACGAAGAATACCATCTTGTTTGAAGTAATTAGCGGACAATGAATACTTTGCATTTTTAGAACCTCCTGAAGCTCCAATTTGATAGTTGGAAATGGGAGCTGGATCAAAAATTACATCTTGCCAATCAGTTCCGGCTTTATTTGCCATGTTAATGTTAAACTTGGTTCTACCGAGATCGGGGTCGTTGATATCATTTGTGTAAGAAAAAATAGAGGGTAAGGTGGTACCAAAAACATTTGGATTGATGTAATCAGCCATAGTTACATCTCCGCTCTGATTAAATCTATACTGAGCAGATGGTGAAGTCACCCAAGGAGTTCTTCCTGCACCAACGGCAGCGTTGAAGAGGTATTTACCTAACTCCTCTGCATTCAAAAGTTCCAAAAACTTACCGGGTGTTTGTGTACCAGTATAATAGTCAAAGGTAATTTTAGGATCGCCTGCTTTTCCTCTTTTAGTAGTTATGATAACGACTCCATTTGCAGCACGGGCTCCATAGATAGATGCAGCAGAAGCGTCTTTCAGTACCTGCATGCTTTCGATGTCATATGGATTTATTTGATTAAGTGTACCTTGAGTGGGAACTCCATCAATTACATACAGTGGTGAGTTATTATTTACAGTTCCGAAACCGCGGATACGCACCATGGTACCACCACCGGGGGAGTTATCATTGCCAACAATTACACCTGATGCCTTCCCCTGTAACATTTGAGTTAATGATGCAGCGGGAGTGGCAGCTAGTTGCTTAGCGTCCACCACAGCCACCGCGCCGGTGATATCTTTTTTACGCTGAGCGGTATATCCGGTCACTACAACAGACTGGAGAGCTTGCACATCCAGATCTAATGCAATATTCATGTTGTTAGAAGCCGCTTGATCTTTGCTGAGGTAACCATTGAAACTGAAAGTCAAGATTTTTTGATCTGACTTCAATTCAATTTTAAAGTTACCTTCTGCATCAGTCGCAGTACCATTGGTAGAGCCTTTGGCAAGAACTGACACACCACCAAGAGGAGCACGTGTTTCCGCATCAGTGACTTTTCCACTCACGGTTTGCTGTGCAACAGCAAATCCGACAAGGCAGGTTAGCAAGACTGTCGTGAGCAACAATTTACTCAATCGTGGCAATTGCAATTGTTTTGTCATAAATACTTTTTTTGGGTTTGTTAATCAAGAGATTTAGATATTTAAAATACTGTTTAGTGGTAAAATAAAAAAATTTATTTTATGCAGCGTTTAAGCAATGTTTAATTAAATGTGAATAAAGCTAAAAACTGAGCTGTAATATGCGATAAATCAGCTTTTTAAGGCAAAAATGATATGTAAGAAAGTGATCCCGATTGGATTCGAACCAATGACCTACAGCTTAGAAGGCTGCCGCTCTATCCAACTGAGCTACGGGACCAGTGGATCAATGAGGGTGCAAAGATAATTTTTTTTAGTTTGCAGACAAAGGCAATATTCAACAATGGACGTTCAGATCGCGAAGGGATGGAAAAAGGCACTTTCAGAAGAGTTTCAAAAAGATTACTTCCTAAGAATTACTTCTCAACTGAAAATTGAAAAACAGAGCCATACAAAGATCTACCCACCTGGATCCATGATATTCAATGCATTTGATTCAACGGATTTCAATGATGTAAAAGTGGTGATCATTGGTCAGGATCCCTATCACGGACCCGGACAGGCACATGGACTCAGTTTTTCTGTACAAGCTGGCATCAAGCCACCTCCCTCCTTGCTGAATATTTACAAAGAAATTGAAGCTGATCTGGGAGTAGCCATGCCCAGAAATATAGGTGATTTGAGTGCATGGGCAAAACAAGGCGTACTGTTGCTGAATGCAACATTGACTGTTAGAGCCAATCAGCCCAATTCCCACGCTGGACTAGGTTGGCATCAATTCACAGATGCAGTCATTCAAAAACTGAACCAAGAAAAAGAACACCTTGTGTTTTTATTGTGGGGGAATTTTGCAAAAGAAAAAGGTGCACACATCGATCAAAAAAAACACCTTGTGTTGAAAGCAGCACACCCATCTCCTTTCGCTGCAGACAAAGGATTTTTTGGTTGCAAGCATTTTTCAAAAACAAATCAATACCTGATCGAACAGGGAAGAGATCCGATCGATTGGCTGATAAAACCATCACATGATTAAAAATATTATTGCCAGAATTTTATCGGTTTGGACTGCCATCGCTTTTGTTGGCACCATGTTGATTTTTTTGATTCCCATATGGGCAGCAGGTATTTTTGGTGAGCCCGCGAGCACTGCATGGATGATCCGTTTCAGCAGAATGTGGATGGCTCTCTATTTTCCACTGAGTCTGATCAAAGTAAAAATTACCGGAAAAGAAAATTTTCAACAAGGCGAAAACTATATTGTTGTTTGCAACCACAATTCTTTCATGGATGTACCGCTGTCCAGTCCTGGTATTCCAGGAGCCAACAAAACCATCGCAAAAGTTGAAATGTCGCGCATACCTCTATTTGGTATTATATACAAACGTGGAGCAGTGCTTATCAACCGAAAAGACGAAAACAGCAGAAAAGAAAGTTATCAGAAAATGAAAGACGTTTTGAACATGGGCATCCACATGTGCATTTACCCTGAAGGAACAAGAAACAAAACCGATCAACCGCTGAAATCCTTTCATGACGGGGCTTTCAGGTTATCGATGGAGACGGGCAAAAAAATCATTCCTGCCATCATACGTGGCACCAAAGAGATGCTCCCAACGATTAAAACTTTTTATTTTTGGCCAGGAAAAATTTCAATGCAATTTTTGCAACCAATTGACCCCAAAGCATTCAATGATTTAAATGCCTTGAAAGAACATGTATACAATACCATGTTGGATGCATACACAAACTATTGAGTATAAAAATATCTCGTGCGATTGATTTTTAGGTCGCGCAAAATGCCTGACTTTGGATTGATGCTGATGTTGAAAAATTTATATACACCAACAGGCGTAATATTAATGGACAATTGCCAACAATGCAGGTCGCGCGTAATAAATGTGGTGAGTGATTGAATGCGCATCGTATTCAAATCATAATACCCATTTGCTCCCACTTTCCATTTCGGTGTCAAACTGAAATCGCCATTGAAATTGATGCTTGAAGCAATTTCAGTCTTGAACGTGTAATCCTTTTGCAGCAACTTGGAAAAAGTAAGAGAGTAACTAAAACTCAGTGTCCATGGAATACTAAAATCTGTAAATTCCGCAGGATTCCGTCTTACATAATCCAACTGTTGTTGGATCTGATCATTTGTTAGATTTTCATTCTGACTGATCTCTGAGACAAGCGGTTTTTTGTCATCCTTTTTCTTGCTCTGCAAACTGGTGGAAATGTTGACGTTCCCATTGACAATTCTCCCCATATTGAACTTCCCTCCAGTCCATGCATATTCATTGATCCTGTAACCGGTCAATGGATTGGTTTTGTATGGATCCAATGTTGCGTTGGCTGTTATATTTATTTTATCAAACAAACTGCTTCTGGCATAAATATTCATCGTAGAAAGATTGAAGGAATCTGCCAAGAGATTATATCCTCCAGTAATTCCAAATCCATCCAACAATTTTATTTTTTTGATTTCTGCTTCTCCGGTATCAGATTTTACCCTAGCCTTCATTTCCAAATTGTTATCAATACCAAACCCAATACCACCGTATTGTTCAGCACTGAATGGACCAAAAATACTACCATCGAATACCGACAGTGGTAGCTTATCACCCCGTTGATTGATTTGTTGGTTGGAATAAAAAGGCTTCATCAAATCAGGCTTGTAATTCACTGAAAATACTGGTCGCATAACGTGGCGGATGGCCTGTACTGTGGAAGTTGCTTTTTTGGATTGATAGGTTCCAAACAATGCGGTACTTACAGAAAAGCCCATGCTGATTTCCCTTGCAGCAAAAAAACCTTTTTCAATCGTTGTATCCAATTTATTGGTGACATTGTTCCAGTTGCGGTAAAATTTCTGTGCAAACCATTTTTCTTTAAAAGAAAAATTGGGAGCCGCCTGAAAAGGACCGAGAGAGGGCAATGACAAAATGATCGGCACATTGTGGGATGCACCCCATTGGAAAGTATCAATCAATTGCTTGAACCTGAAAGCAGTATCATAAAAAGTTATTTGTCCACGGTAATTGCCAGTATATCCAATTCCCAACTTCTCATACCATTTGGATTGCCCGACAGATTCTTTCGGCTGAAACGGATAAATGTTATTCATCACAAAAGTGATATCAGGAAGATTTAGGTTGACAATTTTGGTAGATGTATTTTGGTTGTGACTAAGATTCATCGCCAAATTGAAAGGTGTGCCATTCCAAATTTTCTGATAGGATATTGTTGAAGTAAGCTGATTCGTGAAGTTCATTGGCTGCATGTAATTACCAGCACCAGCAATGTTTCCGGTAAATCCGGGATTGACAAGTGCTCCATTGGGAACCAAACGCAAGTATTTGCTGCTTCCTGCATTCACGCTGGCATTGAAAGTAACACCCGGACGCGCCTTGCTGTCCATTGAGTGGGTCCAGGTAACAAAAAAACTTCTGTTCTTGCTGTAGTCTGGATCGTTCTTGAAAGCAAACTTGGTATTTTGCAAACTCAAATTGAATGTTCCATTGTAGTGGTATCTTTTTCTGTACGTGGGGGAAAAATTGGCACGCCAAGATCCGTATGAGTAAATATCGAACCAAACTTTTGCATCAACATAATCATTGATGGCCCTGTAATAACCCAATCCCTCGAGTCCCAATCCAAAATTTTCATTCACTGTAAACTGTGGTGGTAGAATGCCTGACTGTCTTCCTTTTTGCATGGGAAAAATTCCAAATGGCAAATAAAGCGGTATTGGAACATCCTCAAATTCAGGATGAACAGGTCCGGTTACAACGAGTTTTTTATTGATGAATTTTGCTTTGCTGAAACGAAATGCAAAGTGAGGCGTATCCAAATTGCAGGTAGTGAATCTCCCCTTGGATGCAAAAAATGTTTCTGCATCATACTTCTTTACCTTTTCAGCAAAATTGAAAAAATCTGATTGCTGAAAAAAAGACGCGTAGGTCATTCCACGCTGCGTTTTAAAGTTGAACCGAATGCTGTCGCTCACAGTAGTTGATTCTGCCTGTTTGAGCTTCGCCATTCCCTCTACCTTTCCGGTAGAATCTTTTGTCATTTTCGCATACACAAACTGTGTCTCCTGATCAAATTCAATCAAGGGTGCATTCAGCAGAACATCTTCGTATTTGATTTGTGTTTTACCAAATAAAAAAATCTTTTTGGCATCCACATCCAAGACCATGGAATCTTGCGCTTCGTAATCAATTTGCGCAGGTATGGAGTCCTTCGAAATCTTAAGCAAAACAGTATCCGTCTTGTTTTTTTTCCCGAGCGTATCTGTTTTTGGAGGAACAACGATGGTGTCTTTTGCTGGGGCTTTGGTTTGAGCTTGTATGGGAAACGTTAAAAAGGCGCATGCCCCTGAGCATAAAATCAAGAAAAAAAGATATTTTAAGCTAAATTTGCTAACGACCTGCAGCATAGTGATGGCAGGCAAATTTAACTAAATAATGTGGTAAGGATATGTGAAGATTCTTTGAATGCTTCACGTCAATCTTCCTGAATATGAATAGATTATCAGCTAAAGTTCTTTCTCTGGCCCTGGCAGCAGTTTGGGTGACTGGTTCTCTCAAGGCGCAGCAAATGCCAACCAAATCACCCAAAATAAAAACCATCATCATTGATGCAGGACACGGTGGGACTGACCAAGGGGCGAAAGGGACCTACTCCACCGAAGCACAGATTACATTGCAACTAGCGTTGAAACTGGATACTGTGCTGAGAAATGAGATGCCTGATATTCGTTTTGTCATGACCAGGTCGACCGACATTTATCACAATCCCAAAGAAAAAGCCAACATCGCCAATCGGGAAAATGGTGATTTGTTTCTGTGTATCCACGTCAATGCTGCTCCCCCAAAAAAAGAAATCATTGGTTATAAAACGATTGCCACTTATAAAAAAATAAATGGGAAAAAGAAGAAGGTGTACAAAAAGGTACCCACGTACAGATATTCACCCAATCCGGTATATGGGACTTCCACCTATATATGGGCTGCTGACAGATCGGATGAAAAGACCAAAGGCATCATCGCGGATGAGCGATACGAATCATCTGCAGAGGTAATGGAAGTGCCTGACGTAAATAGTCCGGAGGCACTGATCAAAGCCAGATTATGGTCACAAAAATTCTTCAAGAATTCAGTTAGATTGGCCTCCATGATTGAAGATGAGTTTGTAGGAAATGGAAGAAAAAGCTGGGGCGTGCTGCAAAGAAATCACATGGGAATTTGGGTATTGCAGGCAACCAACATGCCGGCAGTACTGGTTGAAACAGGATTCATCACCAACAAAGAGGAAGAGGATTATCTAAACAGTGAGGCAGGACAAAAAGAAATTGTTCGATCAATCGCCAATGCGGTTATCAAATACAAACAAATGATTGACGGGAAACCGCAATAATCAACCAACATGAAAATATCCAACGAAACAAAAGTCGGTACCCTCACCGCCATAGCGATCACACTGTTGATACTGGGATTCAATTTTTTGAAAGGGAAAAATCTTTTCAATAAGAAGGCAACCATGTATGTGACTTTTCAGAAAGTTGAGGGACTCAATATCTCCGATGCTGTAAAAATCAATGGATTGAGGGTCGGCGCCATTGAAGGCATGCAAGAAGGTGACCAAAATTTGAAAAATGTAGTGGTTGGATTTCAACTTACAAGAGCAATTAATATACCGGTTGACTCCTATGGAAAAATCGAAGCAGCTCCCCTCGGTGCGGCATATATAGTTATCACCATGGGATCCTCAAAGGAATTTTTGAAAGATGGTGATACGATCAAGGGGCTCGAATCGCCGGGACTGGTGCAGGGTTTGAAATCATATCTGGTTCCTACCATCGACAATGCGAATCATACTTTATTGACAGTTGACTCTGCTGTAAAAAAAATCAGTGCAGTATTCGATCAGGAAAACAGAAAGAATCTTGGAGAGATGCTTGCACACTTGAATCATACATTGGAACTGCTGAACAATGAATTGACACCTGCTACAGGTGATTTGGCAAAATCAATTGACAACATCAATTCATTTACACAAAATCTAAAAAAGAACAATGATTCTGTATCTGCCATCATCAACAATACTGCTAAACTAACAAGAGAACTTTCCAGCGGACAAATCGGTACAACACTGGGCGCGCTTGAAAAATCCATCACCGAGCTCAATGTCATTGTAACTGAGATCAAGAATGGTAAAGGGACCTTGGGCAAGCTTGCCAATGATGATCAGCTGTATAAAAATCTAACCAGCACCACCAACAGTTTGAACATATTGCTTCAAGACCTCAGATTGCATCCCAAAAGATATGTGCAAGTCTCTGTTTTCGGCAAAAAAGACAAGACGGGTCCGTTGATGCAAGCACTTCCTGATTCAGCCAAACAATAATTCATGCAATTGAAGCGTGCATATCTGATCATGTTGACAACAACATTGTCTTTCCTTTTTTCAAAAGGACAGGTTGTGAATTATACAGATAGTACGAAAAGGGACTCTACCAAATTCATTAAAATTCTTGCTGCAGATACTTTCAGAAGAATCAAACAAGATAGTACAGGCGACTTGAACTTGCTGATTGGTCATGTGCAGATGAAACAAGAGAATACCCTTTTTTATTGTGACAGTGCTGTGCAAAACATACGTACGAACACCATTGAAGCTTTTGGAAATATCCACGTCAATGATGGCGACACTGTTCATGTATATTCACAATACCTCAAATATTTGGGGAATACCAAAATTGCAGATCTCAACGAAAAAGTAAAGCTCACAGACGGAAAAGCAACACTTACGACTGAATCCCTTCAGTATGATGTAAATGCAAAAATCGGCACCTATTTGAACAACGGAAAACTGGTCAACAAACAAACCACGCTTACCAGCAAAGAAGGGTACTATTATGCCGATACCAAAGAGGTTTACTTTCAGAAAAATGTAAAAGTGGTGGATCCTGCATTCACCATGCACACTGATACCCTGCTGTACAACACCAATAGCGAGATTGCCAGTTTCTTATCCCCTACGCTCATCTATGATTCAACATCCAGCATCAGAACCCGATCAGGGTTTTATGATATGAAAAAAGAGATCGGCAGTTTTCAAAAACGCCCGGTTATCAAAGACAGCAGCCAAACCATCATTGCCGATCAAATAGATTTTGATCAGAAAACGGGCGAGGGGCTCGCAAGAGGAAATATGCTGTACCAGGATACTTCCAATGGTGTCAGTATTGTAGCAGGACAAGCAAATTTCAATAAAGAAAAAAAGATCGTCAAGGCATATCGCTTCCCATTGATGATCATCAGCCAGGACAATGATACACTCTATGTTTCATCGGACACTTTGTATTCTGGGATGATGAAAAAAGATACATCGAACAAAGCCAACAAAGACTCCGTTCGCTTTTTCTCTGCTTATCACCACGTAAAGATTTTCAGTGATTCCTTGCAAGGGAAGAGCGATAGTCTTTATTATTCTGCAGCTGACTCCATTTTCAGATTTTTTAAAGATCCTGCACTCTGGGCGCAAGAAAGCCAGATCACCGGAGATACGATTCTATTGAAAACAAAAAATAAAAAAGCAGATTCTGTTTTGATCATTGACAATGCTTTTTCTGTCAACATGACCAAAGAAGGCTTGTTCAATCAATTGAGGGGAAACAATATGACCGGTTCATTTGTGGAGGGAGAAATTGATTTTCTCAGAGCCAAGGGAAACAGTGAAAGTGTATATTACCTGCAAGATGATGAAGACAGCTCTTACATGGGTTTGAATTATGCCATGGCAGATGTGATAGGCATGAAATTCAAAAACAAAGAACTGAAAAGAATCTCCTGGATCAATGCTGTGAAGGGCATCACATACCCCATGGATAAAATTCCTGGTGACAAAAAAACATTGAAAAATTTCAAATGGTTAGAAGCAGAAAAACCAAAAGGTTTGGCTGATCTCATCTCATCACCCATTAAAAAATAATTTTATGCTGATAGCTGTTTTTATCATTGGTTACCTGTTGATAGCGCTTGAGGAGTTCACGCATATCAGCAAGTCAGCCATTGCGCTCATTACAGGAGTTGGATGTTGGACAGTATTGTATCTCACACATAGTGGCGATCATTTGGGTCACGAACTCATCAATCATTTAGGTGAAGTATCGGGAATTTTATTCTTCTTGATTGGTGCCATGACCATAGTAGAGCTGATAGATGCACATGATGGTTTCGACATCATCGTCAGCAGCATCAAAACCAGCAATAAAAAAATACTGGCACTTGTCATCGTACTGCTAGCCTTTTTTCTTTCTGCGATACTGGACAATCTTACCACCACCATTGTGTTGATCAGTATTTTGCTGAAAATCATCCAGGATCCTAAAGAAAAAATTATTTACGCATCTCTCATTGTCGTTTCAGCTAACGCAGGTGGCGTATGGAGTCCGATTGGAGATGTAACCACCACCATGTTGTGGATGGGCAATCAGATAACAACAGCCACCATCATCAAAAGCACATTCATTGCCAGCTTGGTATCCGTTATCATACCATTTGCTGCACTCGCTTTTCAACTGAAGGGCTCCATCCCAGCTATTTCATCAGAACATGAAAACAACAATCAACGATCAAGTTATGCGAACATGTTTTTCATTGCTGGTATTGCTGCTTTGTTGTTTGTACCTGTATTCAAATCCATCACCGGACTCCCACCTTTCATGGGAATGCTGTTGGCCATGGGCATGATTTGGCTTTTGTCTGAGTTGATCGACAAAAGAAAAGATGAAGAGGAAAAACAACTTACCTCCATCAACCATGTTTTAAAAAAAATTGATACGCCCAGTATCTTATTTTTTCTTGGCATTTTACTGGCAGTAAGTGCACTCTCAACTGCTGGATATCTCAATACTTTTTCAAATACACTTTCAGACTATACAAAGAGTCTGAACAATATTACCATGATACTTGGTATTTCCTCCGCAGTGGTTGACAATGTACCACTGATGGCAGCAGCACAAAACATGTATGACCTGACAACTTATCCAACGGATCATCCTTTCTGGCTGATGCTTGCTTATACTACTGGAACAGGCGGAAGCTTGTTGATCATTGGATCTGCAGCTGGAGTTGCAGCGATGGGACTCACCAAGATCAACTTTGGATGGTACTTGAAGAATGTAAGCTTCTGGGTATTGCTCGGCTATCTGGCAGGCTGGCTCTTGTTATCAATGACCCTTGGCAGCTAAATAACGTTCAGCATCTATTGCAGCCATGCATCCGCTACCAGCAGCTGTAATGGCCTGTCTGTAATTTTTGTCCTGCACATCTCCACATGCAAAGACACCTTCTACATTTGTTTTGGATGTACCTGGAGTTGTTTTGATATATCCAGCATCATCCATGTCGATCAGTCCTTTGAATATATCTGAATTGGGCTGGTGTCCGATGGCAACAAAGAATCCGGAGATGGGGATTTCAGATGCAACACCTGTTTGGTTGTTTTTGATTCGAACTGCCTCTACCCTGTCTTTGCCCAATATTTCATCTGTATCGGTATTCCAATATATTTTTATGTTGGGAGTATTTTTCACCCTGTCCTGCATCACCTTGGATGCACGCATTTCTCCTCTACGGATGAACATATGTACAGTGGAACATAATTTACTCAGGTAATGGGCTTCTTCAGCTGCTGTATCACCTGCTCCAACGATTGCAACTTCCTTGCCTTTGAAAAAGAATCCATCGCATACCGCACAAGCACTCACACCAAATCCGTTCAACCGTTGTTCACTTTCCAATCCCAACCACTTCGCTGAAGCTCCAGTAGCAATGATAACTGTATCTGCATGCATTTCTTTTTCTTCATCGATCCACACCTTGTGTATATTACCAGAAAAATCAACTTTCGTTGCGAGTCCGTATCGGATATCTGCCCCCATCCGTTTCGCCTGTTTTTCAAAATCAACCATCATCTCAGGTCCCTGTACACCATCCGGATAACCTGGATAGTTCTCCACTTCTGTAGTGATGGTAAGCTGACCGCCTGGTTGAATACCCTGGTAGAGCACTGGTTGTAGGTTGGCACGCGAAGCATAAATTGCTGCTGTATAGCCAGCTGGTCCGGATCCAATAATCAAACAACTCACTTTTTCAATTGCAGACATGATGCATTGTTTTATTGTCTGCAAAAATACATATTTCAGTTTAGAGTTTCGGGATGATCACCGTTCGATATTGTGCTGCATATCCACCAAAATAACCCAGTCCGTTATTGGAGATGTTTGATTTGATGACAATGGGACTCGAGAAGGGATTCCCAACACTTTGAAAAGAAAATTCATAGGTCCGCCAGAATTCATATGTGTTCTTATCGATCTGACACAATTTGAGTGTTACCGTATCTCCTCTTTTGTAGTAGGCCAGTGAGTCAACGAATTGAGCGTTTTTGTCAAAACCTTTATCCAGGGGAATGGTATATGATTTTCCGTCGATGATATCATCATCAAAAACACTGGTGAATCCTGGCAGAAAAGGTCCGCTGTTGACTTTTGTAAAATACCGGATATAATCACCCAGACCTGGTTTGTCTGTAGCGGTGAGCATTACACGCGAAGCTTTGGGATCATCGGAAAAAGGCAGCTTCTCCCACCATATTGAGTCGATTCGTCTGGTGATTTCAGGAATGGTGGTTGTGGAGGCATAGGTATCTGAACCAACTTGAATTTTGAGGTTGTAGGTGGTTTTTAATTTGCCAACGAATAAACTTCCTCTTGGGGTTGTGTAATAAATGATTTTGTTTCCTAAGGTGTCGATGATGGTTTCCTCCACCAATTTTACTTCCTGCTTACCATCGGAAATCGTCACCAAAGCATTGCTCACAAAAGAGGCAGAAAGTATTTCCGGTTTTATTTTACTGAAGTAGTCAATGCTTTTTGAAAGAAAGACGATGGGTGGCCTGTCATTTTCGATAGAAGCATCAACCACCAGTCTATTTTCACTGGGATCCAATTTTAAGTCAATGTCTTTTTCACAAGAGAAAAAAGCAATACAGCAAAGAAACAATCCTGCAATCCTCATGCATGTATAACAAACAACTGTGAAATGAGTTTAAAAAAAGCCCCGCAAATTGCGGGGCTGTATGTAGCTTATTAACCTAAGTATGCTTTCAGCGCGTTGCTGTAGCGCGCCTTTTGAAGTCGCTTGATGGCTCTTTCTTTGATTTGACGGATACGCTCTTTGGTCAAATCATATTTTTGTCCAATTTGTTCAATGGTAACGCCGTTCTCACCATCTAAACCGAAATATGCGTTTACAATTTCAGCTTCTCTGGGACTGAGTGATTTGAGTACGCGTCTGATTTCAGCGCGAAGAGAATCCTTCATCACATCATCATCCGTATCATCGCTTCCTTCCAGCAAATCGCCCATGGCAACATCTTCTGCCTCGTGTACGGGAGCATCCAATGAAGTGTGGCGGGTATTGCTTTGAAAAATATTGTTGATTTCTGTTTCGCTCATTTCAAGAATTTCAGCAAGCTCTTCGGTGGAAGGCTCACGCTCATGTTCTTGCTCGAATGCCATGTATGCCTTGTTGGCTTTGTTATAAGTACCGATTTTGTTTTGAGGCAAACGCACCAATCTTCCTTGCTCGGCCAATGCCTGCAAGATAGACTGTCTGATCCACCATACTGCATATGAAATGAATTTGAATCCTTTTGTTTCATCAAAACGTTGAGCCGCTTTGATCAAACCAAGGTTTCCCTCATTGATCAAATCACTCAATGACAATCCCTGGTGTTGGTACTGTTTGGCAACAGAAACAACGAAACGGAGGTTGGCCTGCACAAGCTTGTCCAACGAACGCTGATCGTTCATTTTGATGCGTTGTGCGAGGATGGTTTCCTCTTCGGGAGTGATCATGGAAATTTTGGAAATTTCCTGAAGATATTTTTCAACCGCCTGGGAATCTCGGTTGGTAATCTGTGTAGCTATTTTTAATTGCCTCATATTCGAATTTGGGGGATGCTTACAAAATTAAAATTCCTTTTCCAGAAAAACCGGTGGTTTTAGAAAAAACAACCAAAATTTATGAAAATCAAACAAATATGTGAATCAAAAGTTGAAAAATAGGGTGAATTTCAGCCTTGCTTGGGCTAATTTAGCAGCATGATCATTGACCTCAGATCGGATACCGTAACCAGACCTGGTCCAGGGATGCTCGATGCCATGCGCAGTGCCCCCGTCGGGGACGATGTTTTCGGTGAGGATCCCACCATCAATCTGCTGGAAGAGAAAGCAGCAGCCATGTTCGGAATGGAAAAAGCGATTTTTTGTCCCAGTGGCACCATGACCAACCAAATTGGCATTAAATGTCATACCCAACCTGGCGATGAAGTGATTTGTGATGAGCTCTCCCACGTATATCAGTACGAAGGCGGTGGCATTGCCTTCAATGCAGGTGCATCGGTGAGGTTGCTGCAGGGCGACAGGGGCAGGATCAACAAAAACCTGATTCAATCAGCCATCAACAATCCCGATGATATTCACAAACCGATTTCGCGTCTCGTGGTGGTTGAAAATACAGCCAACAGAGGTGGCGGAAGTTGTTATGAAATGAAGGACTTGGTTGAAATGAGTGAGGTCTGCAAATCATTGGGGCTCTCCTATCATTTGGATGGCGCCAGGCTTTTCAATGCCCTTGTTGCAAAGAGGCAATCCGCCAGCGAATACGGAAAAATATTTGACAGCATATCCATCTGCCTGAGCAAGGGCTTGGGTGCACCCGTAGGTAGTCTTTTGTTAGGCAAGACGGACTTCATTAAAAAAGCAAGGAGGATTAGAAAGGTATTCGGTGGAGGCATGCGGCAGGCTGGAAGCCTCGCTGCTGCTGGGATATATGCATTGGATCATCATATCGAGCGACTATCAGAAGATCATCAACATGCAACAATCATTGAAAAAATCCTCATTCAACAATCATTCATCACCGAAACATTGCCCGTTGAAACCAATATCGTCATAGCTGAATGCGATCCCTCTTTCAACCTGAAAAAATTCATTGACAAGATGAAGGAGCAAGGTGTATTGTTTTTTTCTATTTCACCTACCCGTTTCAGAATGGTCACCCATCTTGATGTCAACAGCCAGATGATGGACGCTTTGTCAGAAAAAATTAAACTCGCTTTATAATGTCGTTCCCCGCAATCAATCCCACAAGTACCAAAGCCTGGAAAAAATTAGAAGCCCATGCAGAAAAAATGAAGCAGGTGCATATGAAGGAGTTGTTCAGCCGAGAGTCTGATCGCTTTTCTTCTTTTTCCATTGAAGAAAGGGATATTTTGTTCGATTACTCCAAAAACATCATTACCCGCGAGACCCTTGATCTGCTCAATGAGTTGGCAGACGAATGCAAATTAAAAGATGCCATGGCCGGCATGTTCAATGGGGAGAAGATCAATCAAACCGAAGGAAGAGCTGTGCTGCATACTGCCCTCAGAAATTTTTCAGGTGCGCCGGTGATGTCTGACGGCGAGGATGTCATGCCCAAGATTAGAAAGGTGCTGGCACAAATGAAGGACATCTGTCAAAGGGTGCACAGTGGAGCATGGAAAGGATATACAGGAAAGAAAATCAAGCATATTGTCAACATCGGCATCGGAGGAAGCGATTTGGGTCCGGTGATGGTTACCGAGGCCTTGAAACCCTATTGGGTGGAAGGGATGCAGGTTCATTTTGTATCCAATGTTGATGGAACGCATATTGCTGAATGTCTGAAAGTTATAGAGGCTGACTCAACCTTATTTTTAGTTGCTTCCAAGACCTTTACAACCCAGGAGACCATGACAAATGCCCTTACTGCGAGGTCCTGGTTTTTGGAAAAAGCCGGCCAAGAGGGTCATATAGCCAAGCATTTTGTGGCATTGTCAACCAATGAAAAGGCAGTAACAGAATTTGGCATTGCGAGGGAGAATATGTTTGAATTCTGGGACTGGGTAGGCGGCAGGTACAGCCTTTGGAGTGCAATCGGACTTTCAATTTCACTTACTATTGGATATGAGCATTTTGAATCCATGTTGAAAGGTGCATTTGAAATGGACAACCATTTTCGTCAAAAGCCATTTGAAAAAAACATGCCTGTAATCATGGCTTTGTTGGGCATCTGGTATGTTAACTTCTTTGGAGCAGCCTCTGAGGCCATTCTTCCTTATGATCAATATTTGCATCGTTTTGCAGCTTATTTCCAGCAGGGAAATATGGAAAGCAACGGTAAAAGTGTTGACAGGAAGGGTGAGAGGCTACCATATAGCAGCGGACCCGTCATCTGGGGTGAACCAGGCACCAACGGACAACATGCTTTTTATCAATTGATTCATCAGGGAACCTTGCTTATTCCATGTGATTTCATTGCACCCGCACAGTCACATAATCCTTTGGGTGACCATCATCCAAAACTGCTATCCAACTTTTTTGCCCAAACAGAGGCATTGATGAATGGAAAAACTGCTGAGGAAGCTGAGAAGGAATTGTCTCATCTGGATGCAGCGGAAAGAAGAAAACTGGTCCCCTTCAAGATTTTTAAAGGCAATAAACCCACCAATTCGATCCTGGTAAAACGGGTAGATCCATTCACATTGGGAATGCTGGTTGCAGCGTATGAACACAAAATTTTTGTACAGGGGGTGATCTGGAATATTTTCAGTTTTGATCAGTGGGGCGTTGAACTCGGCAAGCAATTGGCAAACAAGATATTACCGGAGCTCAAAGGTGCAGAAAAAACAACAGGCCATGATAGTTCTACCAATGGCCTGATCAATTTGTATAAAAGTTGGAAATAGTCGATTACCACTTGTCTACCTGCTCTCCTGCTCCATTGTCACCCTCAGATACATCTCCTCTGGGTTCAGCTGGTGCGGCGGATGGTGCCTCTGCTGAGCTCGCTGGAGCATTGTAATGTCCGCCTTCCCCATTTTCTTCATCATACTCGTGGTTGAATGCATCGAAATCAAAATCAGGCATCAGTTCTGTTTTGACATGATCTACTGCCTCGTTCAATGCTTTTAAGAATTTGTTGAAGTCTTCTTTGTACAAGAAAATTTTGTGTCTGTCGTATCCATCATCGTTGAAACGCTTTCTGCTTTCAGTGATGGTCAGGTAATAATCATTGCCCCTGGTGGTTCTTACATCAAAAAAATAGGTTCTTCTTTTTCCGGCCCTGATTCTCTTGCTGTACACACTGTCCATTTTCTTTTCGTTGTTGTCGTACGCCACAATCTTAAGTTTTGGTTTTGGTTAATTTATTCTCAAAGAAAGAGAAAATTGCTTTTTGATAGCCAAAATTTAGTTGATTTTTTTGAAAATCCGATAAAATTCAAGGATTTTTTTGAAACTAGGCAGTTCGATCACTGAGCTGTTGATGGAGGTAGAGCTCCCTGTAATAGCCCCTTTGTGCAACCAATTCAATATGTGTGCCTTGCTGAACAATGCAACCATCCTGCATGACAATGATCTGATCAAATGGAATGGATTGTATGATGCGATGGGTGATAAAGATTGAAGTCTTACCATCTAAATAAGATGCTAGATTTTCCGAGATCTGCTGTTCTGTTTGGGTATCGACTGCACTCAGGCAATCATCAAAAATGTACAGGTCAGCCGACTTGGACAATGCCCTGGCAATGGAAATTCGCTGTTTTTGTCCGCCCGATAAGGTAACTCCCCGCTCCCCAATGGTTGTTTGATACCCCCCAGAGAGTTTACCAATCTCCGCATCTATCATGGCAGCTTTTGCTGCAGCCTCAACACCAACAGCACTGATATCTTCTGTACCAAATGCAATATTTTTCTCGATACTGTCGCTGAAAAGAAATACATCTTGAGGCACATAGCTGACCAAACCTCTCAATGAGCCGATATCAAGATGGCGGATGTCTTCTCCATTGATAAGCACCCTACCATTGTTGACATCATACATGCGCAACATCAATTGCGCAATGCTGGTTTTGCCACATCCGGTTTTTCCGATGATGGCAATTTTCTCTCCTTTCTGAATGGATAAGTTGAATGCTTTCACTGCCTGGATGCCCGTATGTTCATATATGAAGTCAACTTCTCTGAACTGCATCTCTCTTATCTCAGAAATCTTTTTGGCATTTGTTGTATTTTCGATTCCTGGACGGATGTGCAGAAATTCATTCAGACGTTTCTGTGAAGCGGCAGCTCGTTGAATATTAGAAACCACCCACCCGATGGCTGAGACAGGAAATGTCAACATATTGATATACACAACAAACTCCGCAATGGTACCGGCACTTATTTTATGTTCCAATTGATAAATACTGCCAATGTAAATAGTTAGCAAGGTGCTTAAACCAATCAACAAACCTATCACAGGAAAATAAACTGCCTCAACCGTTGAAAGGGAGAGTCCACTTTTTCTGTATTGCTCGCTTTTGTCATTGAAATGTTTCCAAGTATGTTTTTCCTGAAAAAATGATTTAATGACCCTGATGCCTGAAAAAGATTCTTGAGCAATGGTGGTTAGTTCACTCAATTGAGATTGAATGGATTCACTTTTTTTAATGATGTATGTATTTACAAAATACATGGCAACTGCCAACAACGGCAAGGGAGCCAATACATATGCCGAAAGCAATGGATCTTTTGAAAACATGTAAAATAAGCTGAATCCAATCAGCACCAAGAGATTTACCAAATACATCAACGCTGGACCTGTATACATCCTGACACGGGAAACATCTTCCGACATTCTGCTCATGAGATCCCCTGTGGCATGGACTTTGTAAAACAAGGCATCTAATTTTTGATAGTGGGCATAGACTTCATTCTTTTGATCAAACTCAATATGCCGACTCATTACAATGATTGTTTGACGCATCAAAAACATAAAAAATCCACGCAAGAGCGCAAAAGAAAGCAGCAACAATCCTGCGAATAGAATCAGCGTGCCAAATGAAAAGGCTTGTGCTTCCATCCAATGTATGGCCAAAGAAACAGTTGGATCGAAAAAAACTTTTGCTTCTCGTACAGCAGCAGGATTCACAGATTGTTGTACTTCATCCACGACAAAACCTGTAAGTTGAGGCGCCAGGATACCAAAGTAATTGGAGGTCATCACAAAAAGGAGGCCCAGGAAAAATCTCCATTTGTACTTCCAGAAATACTTATTTAAATGTTTCAGATGTTTCATAAACTAAAAAACCCCGCATTGCGGGGTTTTCTCGAGCGGAGAGAGAGGGATTCGAACCCCCGGACCTGTGACAGTCAACGGTTTTCAAGACCGCCGCATTCGACCGCTCTGCCATCTCTCCGCCGCAAATGTAGTTCAAAAAATTTAATTTTTAGAGCCCCCTTCGATCTTAAATACCCAGGCATGATCACATGGCAATTTTGTTGGCCAATTCAAGGTCAGGGTCCCTTCTTTCATATCGTGCTGATGCGAAACGGGCTTCTTGACTCCCAGCATTTTAATCTTTGAACCTGGTCTCACCTGTATATTTTTCAATACAACTGGTTGATCAGATTTTTTGACAACAATGGCATAAACATATTTCCCATCCTTGCTGACGGTATATTTTATATTGTCGCCTTCTTTGTATTTTTTCAAACTCTTGGTTGCATAAATAGCCTCTCCATTGATGTTCAACCAATTTCCCATATCCTTTAACCTGTCAACCGAAGCAGCAGGGATCAATCCCTCTGCTGTTGGTCCAACGTTCAACAAATAATTTCCACCCTTCGCAGCGATATCAATCAAATTATGTATCAACGTTTCACTCGATTTCCAATTGTTATCATTTTTTTTGAAGCCCCATGTATCATTCATCGTCATGCAACTCTCCCAATCAGAATCTGAAGTGCCCTCCAAAATTTCCTGCTCAGGAGTTCCAAAATCGCCTGCAGCATCCTGGTATTTGCTCATACCCTGCATGCCTGCCCTTCCTTTCCCAACACGGTTATTGATGATGAGATCTGGCTTCAGGCTTCTCAAGTAATTGTACAAATCTTTTCCCTGATCTTCTGTCCACTCTGGAATCCATTCACCATCAAACCATAAAACGGCTGGATCATACTTCTGAATAAGTTCTTTCAGTTGAGGCTTTAAATATTCTTCTCTGTATTTAGCAAAATTGGGATTTGCACTGTTCTGATGGGTATAATCCTTTTTGCTTTCTGCATCTGGCTGATGCCAGTCCATGATGGAATGATAAAAACACATTTTGATGCCTGCCTCTTTACATGCATCAGAAAGCTCTTTGAGGATATCTCTTTTGAAAGGAGATGCATCCATGATGTCGTAATCGGTAACCTTGCTGTCCCATATACAAAAACCATCGTGGTGCTTGGATGTGATGACAATGTACTTGATGCCTGCTTTTTTGGCAACACTCACCCATTCTTTGGCATTGAACTGAACAGGATTGAATTGCTTTACAAATTTTTCATACTCCGGAATAGGAATATTGGCGCTGTGCATGATCCATTCGCCAATTCGTCCATACTCCTTACCATTGTATGAACCGGCGGGAACTGCATATGCTCCCCAATGTATGAACATGCCAAATGTTGCATCACGCCACCAGTCCATTCGAACATCTCGATCCTGCTTCGATTCATTGAGAAAGTTTTGCTGGGCATCTGCTTGCAACAGCAACAAAGAACATAACAGTGTAAATAAGATTTTCATAACGACAAGTTTATATAATTAAAGATCTGATTTTTTATAAAATCCGATTTCACTCAATGTAACACACACTGGTGAGGCATTGACCTTGAGTCGTACCCTGTTTGCTGTGACAGGATTATTGAAGTAAATAATTCTTGCAGCACCTACAGAAGTTGCCTCTGCAATTTTCTTCCACTGATTGTTCTCAAATACTTCCACTTGGAATGACTCAATGCGTTGTCCCAGTGGAATGAATTCCCTCAAGCGAATCAGATCAAACCTGATGTTTTCCTTCCATGAAAATTCAATGGCAGGTGTATGAAAATCATCGCCAGATGCCCAATAGGTATCGGTGCTTCCATCTACTAATTTTTTAAGATCAAAATTCTTTCCCCTGGTTTCTTTGGAAGTCAAAGTTGCCGTTGCTGCAAGGTTATATTTAAAGGATTCATCCACGATTCTTCCAAAACCCTTTAATGAAGCAATGTCTTCCTCAGCGAGCAATCCAAGTGGATTGGGTGCAATTCCCAAATCAAGTGCTGCACCCCTGCCTACACTTTTTAAATAGAGATCAAATAATTGTTCGGGTGACTTCACTTTGTCTTTTTCGTCGGGGTGATAAAACCATCCTTTTCGAAGTGGTACATCGCATTCTGCGGGGACCCAGTTGTTTCCATTTCTGGTACCAAAAGGATTTTGCTTATCATCCAATTGTCCGGGTACTGTCTTGCTCTCACCTTCAGCAGGAACAGGTGTGAAAGTGGCCCAAGATGTTTCTGCTGCAAATCCGCGTTCATTCCCTACCCAACGAACATCCCAACCAATATCACTGAAAATATTTGCATTGGGCTGCATCTTTCTGGTGATGGCCCAGGTGGTATCCCATCCATAATAAGTGGCCCGGTCAATTTTTTTGGTGGTTCTTGCTCCTCCATAATATCCATCACCTCCATTGGCACCATCGTGCCATGACATGAATAGTTCTCCATAATTGGAATACAACTCACGCAACTGGTTTCTGTAAATATCTACATAAGCTTCAGTGCCGTAAAGAGGATTATTTCTGTCCCACGGTGAACAATAGACTCCAAACTTCATATTTAATTTTCGACAGGCCTGCTCAAATTCTTTCACCATATCACCTTTGCCGTTTCGGAAAGGAGAAAGAGAAATATTGTAGGTGGTGGTTTTGGTAGGCCAAAGAGCAAAACCATCATGGTGTTTGGCAACCAGGATAACCGCTTTGAGTCCACCGGCTTTCATAGCACCCACTATTTTCTCCGCATCGAATTGGGTTGGATTAAAAATTTTTGGATCAGCATCCCCATATCCCCATTCTTTGTTTTCAAATGTTGTAGGTGTGAAGTGGATCAATCCGTAGACATCGGTTTGATGCCATTTGAGTTGCCTGGCGGTGGGAACTGCACCAAAAGGCTTGGGTGCCGGCTGCGCAAAGGAGCAAACCGACAACAACAAAAACAGAAAAAAAATTACTTGTTTTTTCATCGATTGATTTTTTGAACGTGATTGATAAGCGTCCCAATATGCTCGATTGAAATTTCAACACGATCATGTACCTGCAATGTAAATTCATCTGGTGGCACAATGCCCGTTCCGGTCATGAGCATCACACCATTGGGAAAGGTTGTTTCCAGCATAAGAAAGTCTGACAGTTCCTGCAATGAACGTTTCATTTTTGATAAAGATGTTTCGCCGGAGAAAATCAATTGTTCATCTCTACATATTTTTAATTGGATGAGTGAATCAGCATTTATCGGATTTTCGGGAATCAGCAAGCATGGTCCCAATGCAGCGCTTCGGTCATATACTTTGGCCTGGGCCAGGTAAAGTGGATTCTCACCTTCAATGCTTCTGGAGCTCATGTCATTCCCCACAGTATACCCCTCAATAGTGCCCTCACTGGAAACAAATAGAGTCAGTTCGGGCTCTGGAACATCCCAGGTTGAATCTTGTCGGATATGAACAAAAGATTTATTGCCAGCAACCCTATGAGGCAGGGACTTGAAAAACAACTCGGGTCTTTTGGCATCATATACTTTATCATAAAAACTTCCCCCGCCACTTTGCGCTGATTCCTTTTCCCTTGCTTCCTTGCTGCGTAAATATGTAACGCCAGCAGCCCATAATTCTTGAGAACCAATGGGAGGATCCCAATCACCCTGCTCATCCATTGCATTGATTTGACTGCAATCAGAAAGATGTTTCAGTAAATATGGATACAAATGCGGACGATTGACAAGTGCATCCCAATTCATTGTAGAAGCGAAAAAAACACCCTCATGTTCAATGTATACCTGAACGCCTTTTTTGTAAAGTTTCATGATTAAATATATTTAATTAATATATCTTTTCACTGCTAAAATTTTATGGTTTAATTTAAATTACAAAAGATAAAATCAACATGGCAAAAGCAAACTTCGAATTGGTGAGCCCTTACGTGATCATCACGGGCGGAGCAAGTGGCATTGGACTCTCCATGGTCAAGATTTTTCATGACCAGAGCGCCATTGTGGATGTATTCGACATGCAAAAACCATCAATTGATACGCTGAAACAACTGTCAATTCATGATGAAACAGTTCAGTTTCATGAAGTGGACATCACCCATGCAAAAGCAGTCAAGGAATTGGTTTCATTGATTTCAATTAAAAGAGGCATTGGCATTCTGATCAACAATGCGGGCATCGCACATGTTGGCAATGCAATGAATACATCGGAAGATGATTTTCAGAAAATTTTTAACGTCAATGTAAAGGGAGCATTCAATTGCATGCAGGCAGTGATTCCATTTATGGAAGAAATGGGACAAGGACTCATCATCAACATGGCATCCATTGCAGCCACTGTTGGAATACCCGATCGCTTTGCATACAGCATGAGCAAAGGCGCAATCGTATCCATGACACTCAGTGTTGCAAAAGATTTTATCAAAAAGGGTATCCGCTGCAACTGCATATCACCTGCCAGGGTTCATACTCCATTTGTAGATGGTTTTATCAGCAAACATTATCCCGGTAAAGAAGAAGAAATGTTTGCAAAACTCTCTGCGAGTCAACCAATAGGCAGGATGGCGTCCCCAGATGAAATTGCACAACTCGCCTTTTACCTGTGCAGCAAACAAGCATCCTTTATCACCGGAACAGATGTGCCCATTGATGGCGGATTTACAAGATTAAACAATTGATGATATGAAAATATTCAGGTACGACAGATCAGGAGCCGTTGGATTGGGAATGATCGATCAGCAGGGAAAAAAAATTGATATTTCTGCGTATTACAATGATTTCAATAGAAATTTTTTTGAACTGGGAGGCACAACACATCTATCCGAGTGGATCATCCTTCACGCAAGCGAGTGCGAAGAGATCAAAGAAGATATTCAATTTCTGCCTTGCATTGCAGATTCTTCGAAAATTATCTGCGTGGGACTCAATTATGCAAAGCATGCAAGAGAGAGCAATATGGAAATTCCCAAAGAACCTGTTCTCTTTTTTAAAAGCACTACTGCCATATGCGGTCCCAATGATCCTGTCATCATTCCCAAAAACTCATTTAAAACCGACTGGGAGGTTGAATTGGCAATTGTGATCGGCAAAAAAGCCAGTTACGTTTCAGAAGCCGACGCACTGAACTTTATCGCAGGTTATTGCCTGCACAACGACTACAGTGAAAGAGCTTTTCAGTTGGAAAGAGGCGGACAATGGGTGAAGGGAAAAAGCTGTGACCATTTTGCTCCTCTAGGTCCCTACTTCGTTTCAAAAGATGAGATAAAAAATCCGAATAACCTCCATTTGTGGCTGGATGTAAACGGAAAAAGAATGCAAGACTCCAATACATCCGACATGATCTACCAGGTACCGTTTCTGGTGCATTATATTTCACAATTCATGACTTTGCTTCCAGGTGATATCATCAGCACAGGAACACCTGAAGGTGTTGGCATGGGACAAAAACCATTGCCTCAATATTTAAAACCTGGAGATACCATTCATTTGGGGATTGAGGGATTGGGAGAACAATTCCAAACAGCGATTGCGCATGCGGATTGATGCACACCAGCATTTTTGGAGATATCATCCCCATTCACATGGTTGGATCAATGATGAAATGGCAGTCATCCGAAAAGATTTTTTGCCAGAGGATCTCTTGCCCATACTCAAAGCACATCAGATAGAGGGATGCATTGCAGTGCAGGCCGACGAAAGCAAGGAGGAAAATGAAATGCTGCTTTCATTGGCCGGGCAATATTCATTCATCAAGGGAGTTGTTGGATGGGTTGATCTACTATCACCCAACTTCAATGAAGAGATCAGCTCATATTTGAACTCCGAAAAGCTCGTTGGATTCAGATGCATCATGCAAGGAAAAGAGGATGAAATATATCTGAAAAATGAAACTTTTATCCAACATGTTGCCTTGCTCGCTAAACTGAATTACACATACGACCTGTTGGTTTACCATCACCAGCTTCCGAGTCTCATCAAATTTGTGGATCGTCTACCTGACAATAAATTAATACTCGACCATATCGGCAAACCAAATATCCGACAGAAAGACTTTCGGTCATGGAAAGAAAACATCAGCCAAATTGCCCAACATCCCCATATCTATTGTAAATTAAGCGGGATGATCACAGAAGCAGATTATACACAATGGAGATACGAGGATATTGTTCCCTACATGGATGCCGTTGGAGAGGCTTTTGGTACTGACAGAATTTGTTTTGGATCGGATTGGCCCGTTTGTCTAGTTGCAGGCAGCTATGAAAGAATGATTCAGGTAGCAGAAAAATGGGCATCTCAGTTGTCAGTAATCGAGCAAGAAAATATTTTCGGAAAGAATACCATCAAATTTTACAATATCTGATATGGATCTAGGTTTAAAGGATAAAATTGTTCTCGTAACGGGCGGCGCCAAAGGCATTGGCGAGGGCATTACCAGATTGCTGGCGAAGGAAGGCGCATTTCCTGTTATCATTGGAAGGAATGAAAAAGACAATCAATCATTGATCGAAGCAATAGGTAAAGGCTTTCAAGTAAAAGCCGAACTGAGCAATCCAACTGAATGTAAAAATGCAGTTGAAAAAATATTGAATGCCTACAAAAGAATAGACGGAGTCATCAACAATGCTGGCATCAATGATGGCATATCATTGGAACATGGAACCTATGAGGGATTTATGCAATCATTGCACAACAATGTCGTCCATTATTATCTGATTGTGCAAGCTGCTCTGCCTGCACTGATTCAATCCAAGGGATCCATCGTAAACATCAGCTCCAAAGTAGCTGAAACAGGACAAGGCGGAACCTCCGGATATGCTGCTGCGAACGGAGCAAGAAATGCACTCACCAGAGAATGGGCCGTTGAACTTTTGAAATATGGCATTCGTGTGAATGCGGTCATTGTTGCAGAATGCTATACTCCCTTGTATGACAAATGGATCAAAACACTGGATCACCCCGAAGAAACGCTTCAAAAAATTACTGCAAGAATTCCACTGGAAAAAAGAATGACAACAGCAGAGGAAATTGCAAATACTGCTTTGTTTCTGCTTTCAGAAAAATCATCTCATACAACAGGTCAGTTGATTCATGTCGACGGCGGCTATGTTCACCTTGACAGAGCAGCACTTGCATAAAACGGTCATATGAATAAAACACAATATAACTACCGACTCCCCTTTATACTTGTCTCGAGCCTGTTTTTTCTTTGGGGCATTGCAAACAACCTGAACGGAATACTGATCCCACACTTGCGAAAAGCATTGCAATTGACCAATATGCAGTCCACCTTCGTTGATACTGCAGTTTACCTTGCCTATTTTTCGGCAGCCATTCCTGCTGGAATGATTTTGAAAAAATTTGGATATAAAAAAGGAATCATCGCTGGACTGATTGTGTTCAGCATCGGAGCGTTTATGTTTATCCCTGCTGCAAATCTAAGAGCGTATAATATTTTCTTACTTGGACTTTTCATCATCGGCTGTGGATTGACCATACTTGAAACAGCTGCAAATCCCTATGCTTCCAAACTGGGTGATCCGGCAACATCTACCGCGAGACTTACACTTGCGCAATCTTTCAACGGACTGGCGGTATTCATCGCACCTGTCATTGGTACTATTTTTATTCTTTCAGGAAAAGAATTCAGCAATGATGAACTCGCTGCCATGTCGGAGGCTGATAAACTATCATACCTGACAAATGAAGCAGCCTCTGTGAAAATGCCCTATCTCTCGTTGGGGATTTTCCTCTTGGCGATCGCCGTTTTGTTTTTGGTAAATAATTTTCCTGAACTCAAAGAAGATGAAGGCGGTGAAGACAAGGGAAGTCTCGCGAGTGCGCTCAAACACAAACATCTTGTTTGGGCTGTTATCGCCCAATTCTTCTATGTTGGAGCACAGGTATGTGTGACGAGTTTTTTCATCAGAGCTGCCATTGCAGGTGGTGGTGTAGATGAAAAAACGGCGGGTTATTACCTGAGTGTCTATGGAATATTGTTCATGGTGGGCCGCTTTGCAGGATCTGCCATCATTCGTGTCATTGCACCCAATAAGTTATTATCGTTGTATGCCATCATGTGTATTGCATTGAGCATTGTTGCCATTAAAACAGATGGACAATATGTTGTTGTGGCACTTGGTGGACTCGGATTTTTTATGTCAATCATGTTCCCAACTATTTTTTCATTGGGAATCGCGGGACTCAAATCCAATACCAAACCTGCATCCTCATTGCTTGTTATGTCCATCATCGGTGGCGCCATATTCCCTGTAATCATGGGAAATATCATTGACCGTTTTGGAGACGATATACAAATTGGATATGTTGTTCCGATGATATGCTATGCATTTGTACTTTATTTTGGCATCAAAGGATATAAACCATCCAACGCGATATGAAAACATTCTGCCTTGCACTTGATTTAAAAAATGATCCAGCATTGATTGATGCTTATGAAAAACATCATCAAAAAGTATGGCCTGAAATTGAAGCCTCCATCAAAGAAAGCGGAATTCAGTCCATGAAAATATACAGAACCGGCAATCGACTTTTCATGATCATACACGCCAATGATCATTTCAATTTTGAAAAGAAAAATGAAATGGACAGCAACAATCCCATTGTTGAAAAATGGGAAACATTGATGGATCAGTACCAGCTGAGATTGCCCTGGGCAGCACCAGGTGTTAAGTGGGTATTGATGGATGAGATTTTTTCGCTGGATTAATTAAATCCACCGTGTCCAACATAGAGTTTAACAGGTCCGTCTAATTTGAGCTCCAAAACAGTCATATAAGGATCAAGTTCAGATCTTGGTACATCAACAAAAACCAACCCGGGAACCGGACTCCAGGATATCTTTCCTACGACCTTGTGAGGCAATGCAGTTTCTCTGCCTACCACTTTGATATCTTTTATTTTATTCACCAATCCCTTGATCATGATGGGTCCACTTGTTTGTGCCTGCAGGAATAAATAAAGTGAAGTAGAATCTTTTGAAATCGTTGTGGGTCCGTAAAAATGCCCTTTTGGAATACCAGCAACTGTTCCAAATACAGCACGATCATGCTTGCTGTTCCATTTGCCCAATTCGATGAGCACATCTCTCTGCTCTTTGGGGATGGTTCCGTCTTCTTTGGGACCGATATCCAACAACAGATTGCCGCCATTTCCTATCACATCTGCGAACAGGGTGATGATTTCATTCGGCTTTTTCCAATTGGTATCCCTGAATTGAAATCCCCAGTTATTATTGATGGTCATACACAACTCCCACCAATTGTAGGCAGGTTTTGTAACGGGTATATTTTGCTCTGGTGTTACATAATCGCCATAACCCGCAAGTCTGCCGTTGATAATGGCATTGGGATTTTTTGCAAGAATATTATTCCTGACTTTAACACTCTCCCACTCTTCAGCATTGTGTTCCCAGTCGCCATCAAACCAAAAAAGATCTGGATTGTACAAATCTGAAATTTCCTGAATCTGTGATTGAAAAAATTGTTGAAACTGTTTCCATCTTGCAGGCTGGTCTTTCAATTTATATCTTACAGAATCCTTTTTGAATTGATCATAATCATTTCTGCTCCAATCAATCAAAGAAAAATAAGTACCGACTTTCAATTTACGTTCGCGCAATGCTGAAAACAAAGGAGCCAGCAGGTCTCTTTTGGCTGGAGTATTCCTTACCACATTGAAATGATCTTGTTTGGTGCCCCACAAAGCCACACCATCATGGTGCTTGGTGGTCATGACGGAATATTTCGCACCGGATTGTTGAATCAGGTCCGCCCAGTCAGATGGATTGTATTTGCTGGCGGTAAAACCATTCAATTGTTTCATGTAATCATCGTATGAAATCAATTTATTGTAAAAGCTCCAGCTTTCATCAACTCCATTGACTGCATAAATTCCCCAATGAATAAATATGCCAAGCTTGGCATCCTGAAGCCATTGCATTTTAGGACGGATGCTTTCTGCCGGAATATTTTCCTGTGCAATAAGATGTTGTGAGATCAGCAATGCTGAAACAAAAAATAGCTTGATTGATTTCATATGGAAACAATTGAACCTGTATAGTAAATCTATGAAGATTTAGATGTTTCTTGAGCTGGTTCGGGCTTTTTCTTTACGGCCACCAAATCTTCATAATTGACCTGCAGAGGCATGGACCCTAGTGTTACGAATGCTTTTTTGCCCCTGACTTCACTCAAAACAGCGATCTTGTTGTTTTGTTTCATCATCACATGATCACCCACTGCCGGTTTTTTGGCAAGCAGCATATAGTTGCTATCGATTTTCTTTTTTGCTTTTTCGTTTACTTGTTTTTCTTTTTGATTGAACAAAAGCGCCTGCAGATTTTTGATCAACTGTTTCTTGTCATCCTCTGCATCCATTCGTTTCCAATCGAAAACTACTTGTTTGAGTTTTCGTTCCATGTCTTTCAAGTAGACAAGCTTGTCTGCTGCAATTTTGTTTTGTTCTCTCAATAATTCAACCTGTTGCTGGTGTTTCTCCCTGTTCAGTTCCTCGTGCAATTTCTTGCGCTGCAATTCATTTTCTTTGATCAGCTTCTGAAGCTCTTTTTCTTTCGTCTCTAGTTTTCTCAACTCCTGCTCGGTTTTATTCAGGAGCTTATCCAGTGTGAAATGATGTTCATCTACCAATGACTTAGCCCTGTCTATCAATTGCGAGGAGAGTCCAATTCTTTCTGCAATCGAAAAAGTATAAGAGCTGCCCGGCTTGCCTATGTTCAATTTATATTCCGGCAAAAGATGTTTTTCATCAAACGCCATGGCACCGTTGACAATGCCTGGTGTTTTGCTGGCCATTACCTTGAGGTTGAGATAATGGGTGGTTACAATTCCGAAGGCATGCTTCTTCAATAATTGTTCGAGAAATACTTCTGCGAATGCACCACCAAGACTCGGATCGCTTCCGCTTCCCAACTCATCAATAAAAAACATGGTTCTGCCATTGGCTTCCTCCATGAAATATTTCATGTTTTTGAGATGCGCACTGTATGTGCTCAATTCAAATTCGATGCTTTGGGTGTCGCCAATATGGATCATCAACTGTTTGAAAATACCAAAGGTAGATTCCGGATGTGCAGGCACCAATAATCCGGACTGAACCATGAGCTGAAGGAGTCCAGTGGTTTTAAGACAAACCGTCTTTCCTCCAGCATTGGGTCCGGATATTACCAAAATCCTTTGCTTGTCATTCAAGGTTAAATCAAGCGGCACTACTTTTTTACCACTTTTTTTATGGTAGATCAACAGCAACGGATGGGTTGCTTTGACCAATTTCACTTCTGCGTTTTCTGTGACATGTGGAAGATGTGCATCCATCATTTGAGCCAACTTGGCTTTGGACCTGACGAAGTCATATTCACCTAATATTTCCATGTATTGCTTTAGCAGCGGGGCATGTACAGAAAGTTGAGCAGTAAGTTGTTTGAGGATTTTATACTCCTCATCACGCTCATCATTTTCTAGAGAATAAATATCATTATTGATATCAATCGTTTCTTCTGGCTCTATGAATGATGTGCGCCTGGAATCACTCTCTCCATGCAGAATACCTTTCACAATTCGCTTGTTTTCTGCATAAATAGCAAGCACTCGGCGGCCATTGAGGAATGATTCTTCAATATCTGCTATATAGCCAGCTTTTTGAAGTTTACTCAAGATGCGTTCGAAGCTTCGCCTTTGCTCATTTCTCTTTTTGTACAATTGCATCCTTATTCTGGAAAGTTCATCAGAAGCGGTATCCAGAACCCGCGCATCGTCACCTATGATTTTTTGAATCGAAGCAGAAATTGACTTCTCAATATGCGTCGCAGCAAGGATGGCATACAAGGAAGAATATCGATCGATTCGCTCATCATCAAACCACCTGAAAATACTTTCGATATTATCTGCCAGGCTTTTGAACTGCAAAAAAACCTCTCCGGTGAGTAATGCTCCAGAAATAGACAAGAGCTTGATTTCTTTTTGCAAATTGAAAGCAGTTCCATGCTGGAATGTCTGACCCATGGCAAGCAGCTGCAAATATTGGTAGGTCTGTCGCAGCTCTGTTTCAATAAACTCTTTCTTGGTATGAATTCTCAATCCCTCAGCCTTTTCCTTCCCGATGAGCGTCTGGGTATGCTCAACCAGCAAAGCTTTGATTTTGTCAAATTCCAGTTGTATGGGGGCTGATTCAGGGTAGAACCTCATGTTAAATGATATCTAATTTCCCCGCAAAAGTACAGCTAATTTAACAGGTATCCTTTTTAGAATTAACTTCGTGCAGCCCAACTTTATCAGCATATGAAAAGAATAAGCATAGCACTTACATGCCTGGTTTTCATGTTCACAGCATGTGCACAGGCAGACAAAAAAAAGATGGAACAACCATCAAAAAAAATCAACTCAAAATCTATGAACACAGAGAAAATCACTTTGGGATCCGGATGTTTTTGGTGTACGGAAGCTATTTACGAGCAGGTGAAAGGCGTTGTGAAAGTAACCAGCGGTTACTGCAATGGTCATGTTGAAAATCCTACTTACGAAGAGGTCTGTGAAAAAACAACGGGACATACAGAGGCTTGTGAAATTGAATTTGACCCCAATCAGGTGACAGTTGATGAACTGCTTGAAATCTTTTGGCAGGTGCACGACCCCACCACATTGAACAAGCAGGGCAACGATGTTGGTCCCCAGTACAGAAGCGCTGTTTTCTACCACAACGAACACCAAAGAGAGAGGGCTGAGTACTACAAGAAGAAACTGGACGAGAGTGGTGCATATGCTGCAAAAATTGTAACCGCCATCGAGCCCATCAAGAAATTTTACTCAGCAGAAAAATACCACCAGGATTATTACAAGGATAACAGCAGTCAACCCTATTGTTATTTTGTAATCAGGCCTAAACTTGAAAAATTTGAAAAAGTTTTCAAGGATAAATTAAAAACGAAATAATCTCATATGCTTGTCTCCGGCATCCGTCTGCTGCTATGCACCACAATGCTTTGCTTGCAATTCACATTTGCACAGAGCAGCAATGGAGAAAAGAAATTCACCCATGCAGATTCACTCAGAGGAAGTTTGAGCAAGGCAAGAACTTGGTGGGATGTAATGCATTATACCATTCTTGTTGAACCTGATTATGTACAAAAAACCATTTCAGGAAAAGTTGATATTCAATTCAAAACCATTGCTGCACACGATACCATGCAAATTGACTTGCAGGAACCCATGCAACTCAACAAGGCTTATTTAGGTGATGAGCAGCTGCGATATTTCAGGGACGGAAATGCTTATTTCATTTTACTAAGCAAATCAATCAAAATTGGCACGGAGGCCAAGCTTGCATTGTCATTCAGTGGAAAAGTAACGGAGGCCATCAGGCCGCCATGGGATGGTGGTTGGATTTTTTCGAAAGACAAAAAAGGGAATCCATGGATGAGTGTTGCCTGCCAGGGATTGGGTGCAAGTGTCTGGTATCCCTGCAAGGATCATCAAAGTGATGAGCCAGACAGAGGCGCTTTGCTCAGGATTTCTGTACCTGATACATTGATGGCGATTGGGAACGGCAGATTGAAAGGAAAACAACAATACAAAAAGGGTTGGACAGTCTACGATTGGGAAGTGAAAAATCCTATCAACAATTACAATATCATTCCCTACATCGGTAAATATGCTCATTTCAGCGAAAGCTTTGTAGGTGAGAAAGGAAAGCTGGATTGTGATTATTGGGTACTAGAAGAAGAATTGGAAAAAGCAAAAGAACAATTCAAACAAGTCCCTCTCATGCTCAGGGCTTTCGAACACTGGTTTGGACCGTATCCTTTTTATGAAGACGGATTCAAACTTGTTCAATCACCTCACTTGGGTATGGAACACCAAAGTGCAGTCGCCTATGGAAATGGATTTCAGAATGGTTACCGTGGCAGAGATCTGTCGGGGTCAGGTTGGGGACTCAAATGGGACTTCATCATAGTTCATGAAAGCGGACACGAATGGTTTGGAAACAATATCACGTCGAATGACTTGGCTGACATGTGGCTCCATGAAAGTTTTACCAATTACAGTGAAACATTGTTCACGGATTTTCATTTTGGGACAGATGCCGGCAATGCGTATGTACAAGGGACAAGAGCTTTGATACGCAATGATGCTCCCATCATTGCAAAATACAATGTCAATGATCAGGGATCGGGCGACATGTATTACAAAGGAGGCAATCTTGTTCATATGATACGTCAACTTTTCAAGTCTGATGAAAAGTTCAGAAATGCATTGAGGGAATTGAACAAAACATATTATCACAAAACGGTCAACACAGAAGAAGTGGAGGCATTTTTCAGCAGTAAAACCGGATTGGGTCTTTCACCCGTATTTGATCAATACCTGAGAAATACCACCATCCCTACATTGGAAATAAAAAAAGGGAAAAAAGAAATCATGTACAGATGGAAGGACTGTATTGCAACTTTCAATATGCCTGTCCGCCTGATATTCGACAAAGAGTCAAAATGGATTTACCCAACAAGCAGTTGGAAAACATTGAAGACTTCAGCTGATTTCAGCAAGCTAACAGTTGATAAAAACTTTTATGTGGGCTTGAACAAATCCTCTTGATCAATCAGCAGCCTTGATCCTTCCAGCCTTTACAAATCTCCTTTGCCAATAAGGTTCATCCAAATCACTGATGATGACACCATTTGAAGTGGATGCATGTACAAATTTATTGTTGTTGATATAGAGTCCCACGTGCGAAATTCCACCCGTAGTATTGAAAAAAACCAGATCCCCTTCCTGCAATTGACTTTTATCTATGTCAGAACAGAAAGCAGCCTGTTCTCTGGAGGTGCGGGGTAGCTGCACAGCGAATGCATCACTTGCCAATCCCTGCACAAATGCAGAGCAATCAATCCCCTCCTTAGATGTTCCTCCAATGCGATACGGAACAGCATACCACTGGTGGATGTATTCCACCAGTTTTTTGTTGGTCAGTTTCTCCACTTCGATATCCAATAAAACAGAATACCTGAAAAAATAACTGGGGAGAAACTCGATGCCGGGCAAATCATTCAAATAATTACCGGATGGTGCATCTTCAATGAATTTGATGGATGCTTCGGCTACATACTGACTTTTTTTTCCGGGATTCAATACCAAGGCAATATCATCGAAGTAGGGAGAAGTTTTTTGGACCTTTTTGGCGCCGGGGATAGGTTTGAAAAGGGCACAGGAGGAAAACAGGGACGCGATGAGGCCACCCAAGAGCATGTTTCGCCCAAAAGGCATGTCCAATGTTTTTTTCACGCTTAAAATGTGGAAAATACTCCTTCCCATTTACTGTTTTATTTGCGAAATTCGAATTTCGCTTATGTCACGTTTTTCCCACCTGCATGTACATACCCAATATTCTTTGCTCGATGGAGCAGCCAGCATTGGTGCCTTGTACAAAAAGGCGATAGATGATGGGATGCCAGGACTTGCCATTTCTGATCACGGCAACATGTTTGGTGTATTCCAATTTGTTGCAGAAGCCTACAAGCACAAAGTCAACCCAGACGACAAAAATAGCCCTTTGAAAGTAAAACCCATCGTGGGTTGTGAATTTTATATTACAGAGAACAGGCACAGAAAAACTTTTTCAAAGGAAGAAAAAGATCCCAGGCACCATCAGATACTGTTGGCAAAGAATGAGGTTGGATACAGGAACCTGGTGAAACTGACTTCGTTGGGTTATATCGAGGGACTCTACAGCAAATATCCGCGGATTGACAAAGAGCTTATACATAAATACCACGAGGGACTCATAGCAACTACCTGCTGCCTGGGTGCATTGGTTCCACAAACCATCATGAGGAAGGGCGAAGAGGAAGGTGAAAACGAATTCAAGTGGTGGCTTAATATTTTTCAGGATGATTATTATGTTGAATTGCAGCGGCATGGAATGGAAGAGCAGGAAAAAGTCAACAAAACCCTGTTGAAATTCGCCAAAAAATACAATGTGAAGGTCATTGCATCGAACGATTCACATTATGTGGATCAGTCTGACTTCAACGCACATGATATTTTGCTCTGCATCAATACGGGCGAAAAAGTTGCAACCCCCGCTGCAAGAGAATTTACTGATGATGATGCGAGTTTCAGAAACAAACGATTTGCATTCCCCAATGATCAGTTCTATTTCAAATCAACCGATGAAATGTCAAAAGTATTTGGCGATTTGGAGGAAGCAATCGACAATACCAATGAAATTGTAGAAAAGGTTGAAGTGTTGGATCTCAAGCGCGACATCCTCCTGCCCCATTTCGTGGTTCCAAATAAATTTAAATCACAGGATGAATATTTGGAGCATATCACAAGGGAAGGTGCTCAAAAAAGATATGAGATCCTGACCCCGGAAATAGAAGAACGCATAGCTTTTGAGCTGTTCACCATCAGAACAATGGGATTCGCCGGTTATTTTCTGATTGTTTCTGATTTCATCAAAGCTGGTCGCGATTTGGGTGTGTTTATCGGTCCGGGTAGAGGTTCCGCCGCTGGAAGTGTGGTTGCCTATTGCATTGGCATCACCAATATCGACCCCATCAAATACAATCTGCTGTTTGAGCGTTTCTTGAATCCCGATAGAAAGTCCATGCCAGATATTGACACCGACTTTGATGATGAAGGAAGGCAGAAAGTGATTGACTATGTGGTTGACAAATACGGTAAGAATCAGGTTGCTCAAATCATCACCTATGGCACCATGGCAGCCAAGATGAGCATCAAAGATGTGGCCAGAACACTTGATTTGCCATTGCCTGAAAGCAATGCATTGGCAAAGCTCGTTCCGGAAAAACCCGGCATATCACTGAAAAGGTTGTTGCATGCGCCATTGAATGGAGAGAAGAGTCTTGCTGAAAAAGAAGGATTGAATCCTGATGAAATTGAGAACTCCAAAAAGTTAAGAGAAATATACGAAGACGGTGACATCAGAGGAAAGGTTTTGCATGAAGCAGAGATCCTGGAAGGATCCGTCAGAAATACCGGTATCCATGCTGCAGGCATTATCATTGCTCCGAAAGATCTGACAGAGCTATTGCCCGTATGCACTGCCAAAGATTCTCCTATGTGGGTTACACAGATTGAAGGCAGTGTGATTGAGGAAGCGGGTGTAATCAAAATGGACTTTCTCGGATTGAAAACATTGAACATCATCAAGACCTCTTTGCAGTTGATAAAAATGAATCATGGCATAGAGATCGACATAGATAAAATTCCTCTCGATGATGAAAAAACATTCAAGCTTTATCAAAAGGGAGAAACCATTGGAACTTTTCAATTTGAGAGTCCGGGTATGCAGAAATACCTGCGCGATCTGAAGCCTGATAAATTTGAGGATCTGATTGCGATGAATGCATTGTATCGCCCTGGTCCGCTCGAATACATTCCCAACTTCATCAACAGAAAGCATGGCCGTGAGGAAATTTCATATGACTTGCCTGCCATGCAGGAATATTTGGAAGAAACGTATGGCATCACCGTATACCAGGAGCAGGTAATGTTGCTGGCACAGAAACTCGCCGGATTCAACAAGGGTGATGCAGATGTTCTGCGCAAGGCGATGGGTAAAAAGCAAAAGTCGGTGTTGGATAAAATGAAGCCCCAATTCATCGGAAAAGCAGCCGAGAAGGGATATCCGGAGGATAAGCTTCAGAAAATTTGGACCGATTGGGAGGCGTTTGCCCAATATGCATTCAACAAATCACACAGCACATGCTATGCCTTCATTGCCTATCAAACTGCATACTTGAAAGCAAGATATCCTTCAGAATACATGGCTGCTGTTCTGAATCACGCTGGTTCGATAGAAAAAATTACTTTTTTCATGGAGGAATGCAAGCGAATGGGATTGAATGTACTTGGCCCGGATATCAATGAATCACTCCAAAGCTTTGCCGTTAATCAAAAAGGTGAAATCAGGATTGGACTCGGTGGTCTCAAAGGTGTTGGTGAGGCGGCAGTTGAATCGATCATTGCAGAGCGACAAAAAAACGGAACCTACCCATCGATATTTGAACTCGTAAAAAGAGTCAATCAGCGAACAGTCAACAAAAAATCATTGGAGAGTCTCGCGATGTCTGGTGCATTCGATTGCTTCAACACCATGCACCGGGCTCAATATTTCCATCAACCCGAAGGTGATACATCAAATGGATTGGAAAAAATCATTCGTTTCGGAAATATCTGGCAAAGCCAATCCACTTCGAATCAACATACGCTGTTTGGCGACCTATCCATGGTGCAAGAGATTCCCTCACCAAAAATTCCTGATTGTGCTCCTTGGTCACTCACAGAATTATTGGAAAAAGAGAAAGAGGTTACAGGTATGTTCCTGAGTGGGCATCCGCTTGATCATTATAAATTTGAGTTGAAACATTATGGGATTTGTCCCTTGCTGGATTTCAATGAATTCAAGGAAGGCATCGAGCTGCAAAAGAGTCCAACGCAACCTCTGAAACTCGCCGGACTGGTTACATCTTCGCAGCATAAAATTTCAAGGGCTGGTAAAAAATATGGAAGTCTGACCATTGAAGATTTCAGCGGAAAAGTTGAACTCACCTTGTTTGGAGATCAATATGTGAAGTTTTCAAATTATTTCAATGCCGGCACCTGCATACATGTGAAAGGCAATTTTGAAAAATGGGAAAGCAGAAATGAATGGAACTTCAGGGTGACTGAAATATGTCTGCTGGAGACCATAAAAAAGGTATTTACGAAGCAGGTTCAGATAACATTACAGGCAGGAGCCATCAACGAGGGACATATCGAGTTCTTCAAAAAGAACATGAAGAAAAATCCAGGCAGATCAAGGCTGAAACTTGTAATGGTTGACCAGGTTGAAAAACTGGTCGTACAGATGCGAACAACAGAGAAGGGATTTGAGATGAATGACGAAATGGCTGATTTTTTAGAGAACAATCCCCTGATCGAGGTACAAGTTGACGCAGTTTGAGCAGAAACAAGACATTTATGAAAATATAAAAATTGGAATTAATTTTGCACTCTCATACATATATTTATCACCCTCAATAATAATACATGGCAAAGGAATTTACAGACAGCAATTTTCAGGCAGAAGTATTGGATTCAGATAAGTTAACCTTGATCGATTTTTGGGCAGAATGGTGTGGTCCTTGCCGAGCTATTGGTCCGGTTATCGAAGAACTTTCTAAAGAGTGGGAAGGAAAAGTCAACGTCGGAAAAGTGAATGTTGACCACAATCCGCAGTTATCCATGAATTACGGCATTACTTCAATCCCAGCCATTCTCTTCATCAAAAATGGTCAGGTAGTCGATAAGCTGGTTGGCGCGCAGCCAAAAGGAAATTTTGTAAGAAAGATTGAAGCTCATCTATAAGCACGAATTTCATTACATTTGAAACCGCCTACACAGGCGGTTTTTTATTTTATATGGCAACCATCAGAAAACAAAGCATTTATTCCTCCTTGTTCATATACGCAGGGTTTGTTTTCGGTGCCATCAACGTGCTATATTTCTTTCCAAAATATTTTACGCCAGAGCAGTTTGGACTGACAAGGATCCTGATGGACATTGCGTTGATTTTTTCAACATTGTGTACCGCTGGAATGATCCCCATTGCATTCAAATTCAGTCCGTTTTACAAACACCATCTTCCAAGATCAAAAAACGACTTGTTTTCACTTACGTTTTTGGTGGCATTTATTACTTGCCTATTGCTTTTATTTGCTCTACCCTATTTTGAACCCGTCATCGTTAGAAAATTTGGCTATCGGTCACCATTGCTTGTAGATTTTATAGATTGGATTTTCCCCATGACAGTCGGATTGGTAATTTTTTCCCTCTTAGAGGCCTATGCATGGGTGATTTCAAAAAATGTTGTTTCAAATTTTTTAAAAGAGTTCTTGTACAGGATCCTGGTCACATTGCTGATCAGTTTTTGGGCATTTAAATGGATTCAGCAATTTGACACCTTTATTGCATTTTATGCTATGCTCTATTTCATACTGATTGCAGCAATAGGTTGGGTTGTATACAAATCAAAATATTTCAGCATCACCCTTATTAGAAGCAAGCTGACCACAAAATATGCTCCCATGATGATCAAATTCGGGAGCGCCTATTTTCTGAGTGCAGTTTTGAACATCCTCGCCAAAACCAATGATACGCTGATCATTGCCTCTCAATCAAGCGGGGGACTCAAAGATGCAGCGATTTTTACCATTGCTACCTATTTGATAACCCTGATGGATGTTCCTCAAAGAAGCATGGTTTCATCTGCAACTGTTCAAATTGCTGAAGCATGGAAAACAAAGGACCTTGCAAAATTGGATAGGCTATACAAAAAAACTGCTTTAACCCTCTTGATCACTGCCCTGGGTATTATGGGCATGGTGTTGATCAATGCTCCATTGATTGTTCAGTATCTCGGTCAGACATACGCAGGACTCCCCCTTTTAATGATCATACTAGGAGCTGGAAAGCTCATTGAGTTGGGAACCGGACTCAATGCACAAATCCTTCAACTGTCAAAGCACTGGAGAGTTGATTTGTTCACGAATATGTTTTTTGTCGGGATTTCTATTGTACTTAACTATTTTCTGACAAAGTCATTTGGACTCCTGGGCACGGCCTATGGAAGTGTAATGGCTATTATCCTGTTCAATCTGATCCGATTCATTTATATAAAAAAGCTGCTCAATTTACAGCCATTTTCTATCAGCAATGCAAAGGCCATTCTGATTGCAATGGCTTGGGGACTCCTCTGCTATGCAATACCCTTTGAAAAATCACAACTCATTGGATATATCTTGAAATCCATTTTATTCTTTGGGGGATTCAGTTTCACCATTGTAAAAATGAACCTATCCCCTGATATATCAGATTTGTTCCATCAGGTAAAAAATAAAATTTTACACAGCAGGTAGAACAAATGTGATGATACATCTAAATCAATTATCTTACCTAACAAATTGGCATCCATGAATTTTCAGTGGGAAAACCTCAGTCGCGGACTATTGGGCATGTTGTTTCTCGTCGGACTCTGTTATATATTGAGCAATAACAGAAAGGCCATCAATTGGAGACTGGTGTCGATGGGAATCATTGCACAAATCGCTTTTGCAATTGGCGTTCTCTCACAAGGGAAATACAATTTTTTCAGAATTCTCATCCAATGGCTCTCCGATCAATTCGTGCAGGTCATCAACCTTGCACACAAAGGAATTGAATTCATGTTCGGCAACCTTGCTGATGCAGGTGGAAGCTGGGGATATACATTTGCCATTCAGGCGCTGCCCAATATTATATTTTTTGCTGCCCTTTCTGCGCTCTTCTATTACCTTGGAATTTTGCAGAAAGTCGTTTACTTTTTTGCATTGCTGCTCAGCAAATTGAAAGTCTCTGGGGCAGAAAGCGTTTCCACAGCTGCCAATATATTTCTAGGACAAACCGAAGCGCCTTTGATGGTAAGACCTTTCCTTGAAAAAATGAATCGAAGTGAAATCATGTGCATCATGGTGGGAGGAATGGCCAACACTGCAGGATCGGTGCTGGCTGCTTACGTTGGATTTTTAGGCGGCAACGATGTTGCACAGCAGCATTATTTTGCATTGCACCTGCTCAGCCAATCCATCATGAGCGCACCTGCTGCAATTGTATGCTCGAAAATATTATTCCCCCAAACAGAAAAGATTGATGAAAAAATAGTGCTGCCAAAAGAAAAATTTGGTGAAAACGCCTTGGATGCGATCTCCCTGGGAACTACCGACGGCTTGAAATTAGCCGTGAATGTCGGCGCCATTTTGATAGTATTTACCGCCCTGATGTATGTACTCAACTGGGTGCTCGGTTCATTTGGATATTATCTTGGACTGAACGATTGGATCAAAAGTTTTTCCAGCGGTCGCTATGACTCTCTTTCGTTTCAGATGATATTGGGATATCTTTTTTCACCCATTGCATGGCTGATTGGTGTCACTCAACAAGACATGGTGTACGTGGGTCAACTATTGGGAGAAAAGACCATCATCAATGAATTCCAGGCCTATATCACATTTGGCAAAATGAAAGCAGAAGGTGTAATCAAAGATCCCCGTTCAATTCTCATCACTACTTATGCATTGTGTGGATTCGCCAATATTGCATCCATCGGAATACAAATAGGCGGTATCAGTCAACTTGCACCCAATCAAAGAAAAAACCTCACAGAACTCGGATTCAGGGCACTGATTGGAGGAACGATTGCTTGTTTGATGTGCGCATGTATTGCAGGCGCACTGGGCTAAACATGATTTAGGCAGGACAACATTTCGGTCGTAATTTTGCAAAAATTATGACCATGGACAGTGATTTGAGCTTGTTAAAACTGACCTCCCCTCACTTATCTGAGATCCTTCATAAAGTTGAACAAGAAGAAAGAATAACTCCAAAAGAAGGTCTTTTTTTATTTGAAAATGCAACACTGGCTGAGCTTGGGGCGATGGCAAATTTCATCAGAGAAAAAAAACACGGAGATACCACCTACTTCAATAGAAATTTTCATATTGAACCCACGAATGTATGTGTATTCTCTTGCAAATTCTGTTCCTACTCACGATTGTATGCACATAGAGAGGAAGGTTGGGAACTGAGCATTGATCAAATGCTGGAGAAAGTAAAATCATATGACGGTCAGCCGATTACTGAAGTACATATTGTTGGTGGTGTTCATCCCAAAATGGATATATATTTTTTTGAAGAGCTGATCAAAAAGATAAAAGCCCATCGTCCGGATCTTCACATCAAGGGATTCACTGCAGTTGAACTGGACTACATGTTCAGAAAAGCTAAATTGAGCAGATTGGAAGGGATGACAGTCTTGCACAACGCCGGACTCGACTCTTTGCCTGGCGGAGGAGCTGAAATTTTTGATCCTGTAATACGCAATCAAATTTGTGCCGACAAAGTTGATGCCGATGGATGGCTGGATATTCACGCCACTGCCCACAAATTGGGGATGCACTCCAATGCAACCATGTTGTATGGTCATCTGGAAAATTATCATCATAGAATTGATCATATGGAACGCCTGAGGAACTTACAGGATCAAACAGGCGGATTCAATACATTCATACCCCTTAAATTTCGCAACCATGACAATGAGCTCAGCCATGTTCCAGAAGTGAGCGCGATCGAGGATATGAAAACTTATGCGGTGTCTAGAATTTTCATGGATAATTTTCCGCATATCAAAGCGTATTGGCCCATGCTTGGCAGAGAACAAGCCCAACTCACACTTTCATTTGGCGTAAACGATCTGGATGGAACCATCGATGATTCTACCAAAATTTACTCTATGGCTGGGAGCGAAGAGCAGAATCCGAGTCTCACGACAGAGGAACTCATCAACCTCATCAAACAAGTTGGCAGAAATCCTGTTGAAAGAGATACGCTCTACAACACGGTTCAAGCATATTGATCAACCTCCCATCAGGAAACAGCGACCAAGGAAATCTCAAAAATCAAAGCTGCGTTTCCAGGAATGCTTCCTGCTCCATACGCACCATATCCGAGTGATGGTGGAAGGTAAAGGGTGATTTTTCCGCCAGGTTTGATCAAGGGGACACCAATTTGCCAACCAGGTATCAGTTGGTTCAGGGGAAATGTTACAGGGTTGCCAGATTCAAAATTAGAAGCTGAACCTGTTTGATCAAAAACAGTTCCATTGGTAAGATACCCTTTGTAAAACAAAGTGACTTTGGAAGAAATGGTAGGAGCTGTTCCAGCTCCTGCTTGATCAATTTTATAATAAAATCCGCGGCTGTCTTTCTGAACAGAGGAAGTCAATCCCTTCTTGGTTATATATTCATCTATGGTCATAAGTTGTTCTTCTTTTTTACAACTGAAAAATAAAATGGATGCTAGTCCGATCAACGCCAACTGCTTCATCATAAAGTGTGATTTGAAATTTCCTGCAATTTAGGACAATCTGTCCTTTGATTTTGACAAAAGTCTCTGGTACTCCTGCTCATATTTCTCCCACTTGAATCTGCGGTTGAAGATGGCAACGAAAACCGAAATCAACAGAACAGCCAACACAAGAACAGTTGGATTGAACTGACTCAACCCAACAGCATCTGCCCTTTTGTACCAGAACCTGCCCAATAAAAAGTTTACAAAAATCGGAACTGCGAATATCAACCCAATGGGAAGACCGTAGGTCAATTGCGTCAGGAGTCGCTTTTGCTTGAGGCGATTTTGCTCCCAATAGGCCATAAATTTAATTTCCTCGTCAGTATATAACATAAAATATCTCTAAATTACAGCATGCTTCAACAACAACGATTGTTTTTCTTTCTTTTTTCCATTGTTGCATTGATTGAAATTTCTCTCATAGCACTGGACATGGAGCAGCTTAGAATTTTCAGTAAACCACTCATCATTCCATTGCTGGCATTGACATATTACACCTCGCTGCATAAAAAAACATCTTTCTTCAAGGATGCGGTTTTGATCGCCTTGTTGTTTTCATGGTTGGGCGATGTATTGCTGCAAAAAGAGTCACTCTTTGTACCCGGACTCCTGGCTTTTCTAACTGCACACATTTTTTATATTTTCTTCTTTTTAAGGACCCAGTCAGACAAAACCTCGTTCTTCAAACTAAGACCCGTCATGCTGATAGCAGTCTTGGCCTATTTGATAGAATTCATGTATTTGCTCTGGCCCACATTGGGTGCGATGAAAATACCTGTCTTGATTTACGGCATCACCATCAGCACCATGCTCTCTGCAGCCATTTGGCAATATCAGAAACTGGACGACAGAACATCTTTGTTTTTGATCATTGGCGCTGCTTTGTTTGTTACATCAGATTCTATTCTTGCCATCAACAAGTTCAGTGCTCCGTTTGACAATGCAGGAATATTTATTATGTCGACTTATATCCTAGCTCAACTTTTCCTTGTGCTTGGAGCCATTCGATACAGGAATCCCACTGAATAAAAAAAGCCCCGATTGCTCGGAGCTTTTTATGTAAGGTGTAGATATTAAATTAATAGCCCATTCCACCCATGTCAGGAGCACCACCGTGTCCGTGAACAGGTTCTTCTTTTTTAGGCTTGTCAGCTACAACGCATTCAGTTGTCAACAACATACCTGCGATAGATGCAGCGTTTTCAAGTGCAACGCGGGCAACTTTTGTTGGATCAATTACACCAGCACTTAACAATTTCTCATAATTGTCAGTACGTGCATTGTATCCAAAATCACCTTTGCCTTCTTTTACCTTTTGCACAACGATAGAACCTTCGATTCCGGCGTTGTATACAATGGTACGAAGCGGTGCTTCAAGTGCACGGCGAATTATAGCGATTCCAGTTGATTCGTCCTCGTTCACACCTTTTTTCTTGTCAAGTGCTTCAACGGCACGGATGAAAGCGATTCCACCACCTGGAACAATACCCTCTTCAACTGCAGCACGTGTTGCGTGAAGTGCATCGTCTACGCGGTCTTTCTTCTCTTTCATTTCAACCTCAGTAGCAGCACCTACATTCAATACTGCAACACCACCGCTGAGTTTTGCCAAACGCTCTTGCAATTTCTCTCTGTCATAATCAGATGTGGTTGAATCGATTTGAGTTTTGATCTGAGCAATACGGGCATTGATTTCATCTTTCTTGCCTTTTCCACCAACTACAATAGTATTGTCTTTATCGATGGTAACTCTTTCAGCACGACCAAGGTAAGTGAGATCAGCATTCTCCAACTTGAATCCCTGCTCTTCGCTGATTACAATTCCTTTTGTGAGGATCGCGATGTCCTGCAACATCTCTTTTCTGCGGTCACCAAAACCTGGAGCCTTCACAGCAGCCACTTTCAATGTACCACGCAGCTTGTTTACAACCAAAGTTGCCATTGCTTCACCTTCCAAATCTTCAGCGATGATCAACAAAGGAGCACCTTGCTGAGCAACTTTCTCAAGAATATGGAGAATGTCCTTCATTGCAGAAATCTTCTTGTCGTAGATCAGGATGAATGGATTTTGCAATTCACATTCCATCTTATCAGAATTGGTAACAAAATACGGAGAGATGTACCCTCTGTCAAACTGCATACCTTCTACAATATCAATGGAAGTTTCAGTTCCTTTTGCCTCTTCAACGGTGATAACACCATCTTTACCTACTTTTTGCATTGCTTCAGCAATGAGCTTTCCGATTTCAGCATCATTGTTTGCAGAAATCGTAGCAACTTGCTGAATTTTTTTATTGTCGCTTCCCACAGTTTGTGATTGTGACTGAAGGTTGACAACGACAATTTCAACAGCTTTATCTATACCTCTCTTGATGTCCATTGGGTTGGCTCCAGCTGCTACGTTTTTCAATCCTTCAGTGATGATGGATTGTGCAAGAACGGTTGCAGTTGTTGTACCATCACCCGCCACATCAGCAGTTTTGGATGCAACTTCTTTCACCATTTGGGCTCCCATGTTCTCAATAGGATCTTCCAATTCAATTTCTTTGGCAACGGTAACACCGTCTTTGGTTACTGCAGGTGCACCAAATTTCTTTTCGATAACAACATTGCGACCTTTGGGTCCAAGTGTAACCTTCACCGCATCTGCAAGCGTGTCAACGCCTCTCTTCATTTTATTGCGGGCGTCTAAGTTGAAAAATATTTGTTTAGCCATTTTTATAGTTTTTTAATTGTTAGCTTGATTTAAACAATTGCGAGGATATCTGATTCTCTCATGATCAAATAATCATGTCCTTCTACAGAAATCTCAGTTCCTGAATACTTTCCATAAAGTACGTTGTCGCCTGCTTTTACAGTCATAGGCTCGTCCTTTTTGCCTGGGCCTGCCGCCACAACTGTTCCTCTTTGTGGTTTTTCTTTTGCAGTGTCTGGGATAATGATGCCACCTGCTGTTTTCTCTTCTGCCGGAGCAGGTTTCACGATTACCCTGTCATGTAAGGGGGTAATGTTTAACTTCTTAGCCATAGCGTTTTGTTTTGAGTTTAAAAATGTCAAGTTTTACTTGTATCCTACTTGATCGAATTTTGTACCACCGGGGGAAAATTGAAAATATGTCATATAGTCACCGATTTAGACCCTAAAAAGGGGGAAAATGGCATATTCACACCTGTTTTTGTATGCCATTTTAACACAAGAAAAGGCTAAAAATTGGACAAGGGACAGATATCAACTATCTTTGCAGCCTCCCAAAAGTTCTTTCCATGATCAGTCGCAGGAATATCAGGATAAAAGTGATGCAGTGCCTATACGCAGCAGAATCCGAGTCGACCGCCTCTTCGGAAATATCTTCCCTCAAACTACTTAAATCCTACCTGGATCAGACAGCAGAATTGTTTGCTTTTTGCATCTTTTCACTCACTGAAATAGCCAGGTATGCAGAAACAGATGCCAAGCTGCGCTCTTCCAAACATTTGCCAACCTACGAGGACCTGCATGTAAACATCAAAATTGCAGGAAATTCCCTGTTGAGGAAAATCCTTGAGACAGCCTCTTTTCAAACCATTATAAAGCAAAAACATTTCGCCGAGAAAATCAACCAGGAACTGATCAGAAAAATATACTACTCCCTGGTAGAAACCGAACTGTACAAGATATATATCAACGAAGAATCACGTGATAAAAAATCAGAAAAAGAATTATTGAGCTTCATCTTTACCGACTTGATGATGGCCAATGAAGAGTTTACTGATTTTCTGGAAGAACATTTTTTACAGTGGGATGATGACGCTGAAATGATTTATCAAATGGTATTGAATTATTTGAGCAAGCCAGCTGCCTATGAATTCGACGATGTAGTGGGTCCGGAAAAAACAAATTATGCACTGACCCTGCTGAAAACTGCCATTGAGAAAAAGGATTATACAATGGAGATGATCAAACCCAAGTTAAACAATTGGGATCCTGATCGCATAGCTGCATTGGATATGATTATGCTTCGGATGGGAATTTGTGAATTTCTTTATTTTGAAACCATCCCAACAAAAGTGACCATCAACGAATACATTGATCTCGCAAAAAGTTACAGCACCCAACAAAGCGGTCAATTCATCAACGGAATTCTTGACAGTATTCACAAAGAACTTCAGGCAGCAGGTTCCATAAAAAAAGTAGAATTCAAAAAACAATCCTAATTGGCTACATTTGTAAAACTTTTTCAAACAAATATTATGATGAATACATTCTTTTTACAGGCTTCTCCCAATGCAGGTATTATGCAGTTGGTATTGTTGGGTGGCATGATCGTGGTTTTCTATTTCTTTATGATCCGCCCGCAAGCTCAAAAAGCAAAAAAAGCAAAGAAGTTTCAGGAAGAACTTCAGAAAGGCGATAAAGTTGTCACCATTGCAGGCATACATGGCATTGTCAATAAAGTAAATGATGACTCTACCATCCAAATTGAAGTGAGTCCTGGCTCTTTCATGAAAATTGAAAAATCTGCCATCAGTCTTGAGTGGAGCGAACAGCTCAATAAGACTGCTGCAGCGAAATAACGTCAACAGCTCATTACCCAGCGCCTGGAAGAGATCCTTCCAGGCTTTTTTATTTACATTTGGTAATGCTAAAAGTGGGATTAACAGGCGGAATGGGATCGGGAAAATCTACAGTCGCCCAGATTTTCGAGGTGATGGGCGTACCTGTATATTATGCAGATGCAGAAGCAAAAAAAATCATGTCGAGTCACCCGAAGCTCACACAAGAAATAAAACAACTGTTTGGGCAAGATGCATATACCAACGGACAATTGAACAGATCATTGATTGCTGAAAAAGTTTTTAAACAAAAAGATCTGCTCAACCAACTCAATGCATTGGTACATCCTTACACCATTGCACACGCAAAAGAATGGATGAACCAACAAACTGCTCCCTATGCCATCAAGGAAGCCGCCCTAATTTTTGAAAGCGCTATCCAGGGTGAATTCGATGTCATCATCGGAGTTTCTGCTCCTCATGCGTTGAGGGTACAAAGAACCATGAAAAGAGATGGTATTGGGTACGATCAAGTAATGGATCGATTGCAACACCAGATTGATGAAGAAATAAAACTCAGGCTCTGCGATGAAATCATCATCAATGATGAACAAAAAATGCTAGTACCTCAGGTACTAGCACTTCATGAAAAATTTTCAACATCCTCAAAATAAATCCTCGCACCCAATCGGAGCTCCTGGAGGAGCGTCGAGATAAATAGTGGGCGTCGCTTTTTCTGGCTCTTTGCATCGCATCAACAACATATCTATATGAGCTGTGTATTCAGGATTGGCAGTTGATTTCTTCTGTAGTTCTAAAAACTTTTTAAGTCCAGCTAAAGCAGCAACCACCGACGCCTTGGCCGGGTAGGATACTGCTGTTTGTATAGAAGAAGACAGTATGTATGTCATCATCATTTGTTCAGTCTGCATCTGAAGGGCAGCTTGCATTCCATTTTTTCTGGGAGATTTAAATGTTTCATTGATTGCTGTATTCAACATTTCAGCAAGACCATATCCACCTTCGAGTCCATGTTGATACAAACGGTTGATTCTTTCAGGATGAAAAAGAAATGAAAATACGAGATCGGTAGCAGCCTCTGCAGGAGCCAACTGATCAAATGCCAATCCAGTTTTTTTCTTGAACAATTCCCTGTTGAAATCATATCCGGCTGGCCTTGGAGGAATCAGCGATGCAATGGAGGATGGCAATTCAAGGAAGGATGGATCGATGCTCTTCATCAATTGCTGCATAGCTCTTTGCTGCAATGATTTGGAGAGTGGAGAAGTGATGGTTTGCCCATCGCCTTTCAATGCATAATTATAATGCATTCCCCCGACCAACTTGGAGACAGCCTCAACCTGATACCGGTGATGAAAATAAACAGGCACCAATACATCTTCCAAAAATGCCATGGGCGTTCCTTTTCTAATGGTTTGTAAACCGAAAGTTGAAAGTGCCTTGGCTCTGACTTTCATTACCATATCATATGTTGACAAAATATCATTCCCGTTGTCCCACAAATGTGCATCTGGATGCAATCCACCTGCAGCTCTTGCATCGCGGTCACTGATGAACCTCATTCCTTTTGCATATGCATCAGAAAGTATTTTATTCAGTTGATATTTTTCATCCTTTTCATTTCTCAGATCCGCATATCCCCAGGTAATGGCGACTTTATCCCAGTCACCTATTGCATGATCATAGGCATCACTCAAATCAATATTTCCTTTGCTGTCCAATTGAACGAGCGGATGAGGATAATCCATCACACTGGATCTGTTGACAGTACTTGCTGCATAATTGTGCATGAGTCCCAGGGTATGTCCAACCTCATGTGCACTCAGTTGTTCCAAACGTTCGATTGACATCTTGAGCATGAGATCTTCCGAAACTGACTCATCTTGAAAAGGCGACAACAATCCTTGAGCGATCATATAATCCTGCCGGACGCGCAAAGAACCAAGAGATACTTGTCCCTTGATGATCTCGCCAGTCCTGGGATCAACAACACTTGCCCCATAACTCCAACCCCTTGTAGAACGATGTACCCAATTGATCATGTTGTACCTAATATCCATGGGATCGCAAGTGTCGGGCAACACCTTTACAATAAAGGCATCTTTATACCCTGCTGCTTCAAATGCCTGGTTCCACCATGCAGCTCCTTTCAGCAAAGCACTGCGAATGGGCTCAGGAGTTCCATTGTCGAGGTAATAAATAATTGGCTTGATAGGCTCGCTGATGGCAGCAGATGGATTTTTTTTCTGCAGGCGATGTCTCACTGCAAAGAATTTTTCTATGGGCTCAGAAACTGGAGTACTGTAGTTGTAAAATGAAACATGGTTGAAGCTAGATCTTGGATCAAATACTCTGGGCTGATAATTATTGTCCGGCAATTGCACAAATGAATGGTGCATGCGCAAACTGATCGCTTCAGTTGATGGAGCGACTGCTTGCACATAAGCACCTGCAATTCCATCATTGTTTACCAATGTAATGGTTGACTCCAATTCTGTATTCAAAGGAAAATTTTTACAGGAATTGAAATACAGGGCAGAGCGACCTCTGTCGAGCACATAATTACCTTGCTTCATATTCCTGATTCTATTGGCAGCTTGCATGGCGTCTCTTGTCAGAAATTCTGTAGCGTCAACCAGCACAGCTCCATTTTGCTCTGCTTCAGCAGTGAATCCCCACAACGTTGACTGTGCGAATGATTGTTCGACTGCAGCTTTTTCTCTTGCGGCATCTGAGAGCGCTCTGTATCCATAGTTTGGCTCTGTCATCAGAATCTTTTTTCCTATCCTGATAAATTTTACAATTCTTCCTCCACCGAGGAGTCCCCTGTCCAAACCAATATCATTGGATCCAAGTCCCGCTGGCAATGACATTACATAAAGCAGTTCTGTATTGAGCTGGTTGATCTCCAGCCAAATTTTGCCATTTGCATCATCCCTGTAAAAAGGCACAAAGCCCTCATATTTTAGGAGTCCCTTTGTTTTCTCTGCAATGGACGGCAAGGGTTGCGCCTTCAAGAAGGCAGGTACAATCAAGAAAATGAAAACTATTTTTTTCATGTGTCAGTTTTATTTTATTCCAGGTTGTTTGATGTTTCCTGATTCTTTCTTGGCTTCATCAACGATCTTCTTCACATCCGCCAACAATTTTTTTGCATCGTATACAATACCGTCCTTGATGGTATACTTCACACCGCCTTTGCGCACCACTTCATTCTGGTCATTCAAATACACAGCACCTGTGCCGTAGAGATACTGCAGGTTTTCAAGAGGATTGGCGTCGATAACCACCAGGTCAGCCAATTTGCCTACTTCAACGGATCCAATTTCTTTTTCCATTCCCAGTGCCTGTGCACCGTACAAGGTGGCAGACCTGATCACTTCAAGCGGATGGAATCCTGCTTCCCGGAGCATTTCCAATTCCCGTACATATCCGAATCCATACGTTTGATATATAAAACCATTGTCCGATCCAGTAGTAACCCTTCCCCCCTTGTTTTTATATTCATTTACAAAACTCATCCAAATACGATAGTTCTCTTTCCAAGCAACCTCTTGCTCTGTTCCCCAGTTGAACCAGAAAGAACCATGTGATTGGCGATTGGGTTCATAAAATTTCCACAGGGAGGGAAGCGTATATTCATCATGCCACTCCAACCTGCGGGTTTTGTGAAGATCTCTGGTGGCATCATAAATATTAAATGTTGGATCCAGTGTAAAATCAAGATCCAATAGCTTTTTCATAACGCTGTTCCATTTTTCAGAACCTTGTTTGGCAGCTTGCTTCCATAATTTTCCTGCCTCTTCAAATCGGTGTTGCTCATTCGCGTAATTATATGTGAGCGGATACTCTTGAATGGTGTTTTTCTCCAGCAATGCTTCAGGCAGACCATACCAGTGTTCCATGGATGTCAGTCCAGCCTCTGCAGAATTCACAACATTCCAACGGGCAACATCCATCTGTGCATGATGGCAGCAAGAGCGCAATCCTATTTTTTTGTTCTCACGCAAAGCAGCATCCATGATGGCGGGCGCAGCACCGAAGAACTTTATACCGTCAGCTCCTTTCTTTGCGTTTTCTCTTACCCACTCAATTGCTTGTTCAGGTGTTGAAATACCGCCTTTTGCTCCCATGCCGAATGCAGTGTATGCGTGGATGCGTGGGGCTGTAATAGCATTTGATAAACTTTTTTGCTTTTGATCCAATACCCATTCGAGCCCGTTGCCACATGATGGATCACGAATGGTTGTGATACCATGTGCCATCCATAATTTGAATACATATTCTGCAGGTGTTCCCTGTTCGGTTCCACCAATATGTCCATGCATGTCAATAAATCCAGGCAATATATACATCCCACTGCAATCAATTTCTCTGCCACCGCTTTTCAAAACAGGTCGTGAGCCTTGCCTGATTGCCAATCCGGGATAGCCAACATTTCTGATGGAAACAATTCTGTTTTGTTCAATCACAATATCAACCGGACCATTGGGCGGAGCTCCTGTTCCATTGACCAGCGTGGCGCCGCGAAGAATGAGTTGGGTCCAGGGACCCTCACCCTCCGCTCTGTTGGGTGCTTTTTTGATTTGTGCAGATGCGAAAACAGCCATCAGCTGAATCGTTAAAATAAAGATCAATTTTTTCATTGCAGGAGTTTGATCAATCAAATTACAAAAAATGTTCGTTTTCTTTGTACATATCATGAAGATCGAATTCTGGAGCATCGGAAAGCAGCATGATGCAGGCATCAAATCTGCCATAGAAGATTATTCAAAACGCATCAACAAATACTGTTCACTGAAATGGGAAATCATACCCGTCCCTAAAAATGCAGCCATGCCGAGTGAGAATGATTTGAAGCGATTGGAAGGAAAGATGATCTTGGATTGGATCGACAAAGACACAACATTGATTGCACTGGATGAATATGGAAAGGAGATGGATTCTGTGGGACTGGCAAATTTCATCACCAAAAAGACCAATATGGGTGCAAGAAAATTGGTTTTCCTGATTGGAGGTGCATTTGGTTTGGATGAATCTGTACTAGAAAAAGCTGACTTCAAATGGTCGCTTTCTCAATTGACGTTTCCTCACCAGTTGGCACGTCTGATATTGGCGGAACAGGTGTACAGAGCTTTCACGATCATCAAAAATGAAAAATACCATCATAAATAATGAGCATTACTTTTTTGATCATCGTCATCACCTCTCTCACTTCTTTCATTGCTTTTTCCAAGCAAACAATGAAAGAGGATTTATTGTTTTGGCCCTTCAGAATTAAAAGACAGGGACAATTATACAGATTCATTACCCATGGTGCATTGCATGCAGATGCCATGCACCTGATATTCAATATGGTCTCCTTCTATTCATTTGGGATTGCACTGGAGAACTACCTCTTCCTTGCATTGTTCGGTAATTTATCAAGAGCCTTGCTGGCCATTATGTACATCACTGCCATCATCGTTGCAGTCATCCCCGATTACTTCAAATACCAAGATCAAAGTTTTTACAGATCGCTTGGCGCATCAGGGGCTGTATCTGCTGTTGTATTTTCTGCGATCACCATACAACCCAAAATGCCCATCCAGTTTTTTTTCATTCCATACCCAATTCCCGGATATCTCTTTGGAATCGGATTTTTGGTACTGTCTGCTGCCTTGGCAAAAAAGGGAGGTGGTAACATCGGACACAATGCTCATTTCTGGGGGAGCATCTATGGAATAGTATTTACGTATGCAGCAGCCAAACTCTTGGCCAACATTGATCTTCTCCAATATTTTATCAAATCTGTAATAGGCTGATCAATCCCATTTCAATCTGAGGATCTCTTTTGAATGAGGCAAAACTTTGAACCTGTCATCAATACGTCTGCCAACAACCCAGATGATTTTTTTGGCTGACTCAATCACATATTGTGATTCTTTATCTGACTTGGAAAGCTTTAGATCGATCAGGAACTTTGAGATTTTTTTCTTTTTCTTCATCCCCAAAGGATAAAAATAATCACCATTTTTCCAGGGGCGAACGAGGAGAGGAAATTCCAATTTGGATGCATCCAGCCAAGCTTCGTTCTCTGCAGTTGAAAGGGATGAAGGATTATTATGTGCAGAAATTTGAATAGATTTTTCATCAATAGAAAGAGATGATTGGTCTTTCTCGATTAAATAAACCTTTGATGAAACTTCATACAAGGGATCTATCAACAGCCAATCACGGTTTTTCAATACCCGATGTGTGGGTGACTGTATAAAACTTCCAGTATGGGCATGGAGTAATTTTCCCAATTCTACCACCTGAGCAGCTGTAAATCCAAATGGAGAAAAAATTTCATAGAGAATGGTATCCAAGGGAACAAGATGTTTGATCTTGTTGACAGCAACTGCATAACCTTTTTCCCTTTTCTCTAGCATGCGCTTTTGAATCGATGCTATTTGTTGTCTGTACAGCATTTCAGTCTCTTGAAAACGCTTGATATTTCCGGATAGATTTTGTCTGAAAGATGGAACAATCTTTTCAACCACAGGAAACAGATCGTGCCTCAATTGATTCCTTGCATAAAAGGTTTCTTTATTTGAGCTATCCTCTACCCAATTCAATTTTTGATCCTGGGCGTATGTCTCTATTTCATTTCTAGATGCAAAAAGCAGCGGCCTAACCAAGTACCCATCTTTGTTATTCATGCCTGTGAGTCCGGCGATACCCGTACCCCGAAAAAAATTGAATGCAACTGTTTCCAACTGATCATCGAGCTGATGGGCTGTAAGCAACACAGGCTGTTTACCATTTGCTGCATGAAGATTGACTTGCTCATCGAACCAATCGTACCTGAGTATCCTGGCGGTTTCCTGTACACCCTTCCCCCATTGTTTCATTACCCTATTGGTATCAAAGGTTTTGACATAACAGTGAACTTTAAGTTGTGCTGCCAGTTGAACAACAAATGCCTGATCACGATTGCTTTCTTCACCGCGCAATTGAAAATTGCAATGCAGGATACTGAAATCAAAATGGAGCTCATGCAAAAGATGCACAAGCACAACAGAGTCTATACCACCACTGCAGGCAACGAGCAAATGCTGCTGTTTGGTAAACAACTTATGCTCCTCAACGAATGCATTGAATTTAAAAGACAAGTCCTTTGTATGTGTGGAATTTTTCAATCTAAGTCCAAGTCATTTTTTAACTGATCCAAGGCGCCATTCAACTCTCTAAAATCATTCTGAGCTGCATTGGATGCAGCAATTTTGATACCTTTTTCCAATACCTCCAATGCATTGGTGAATTTTTCAATTTTCTCGTACGCTTTTGCCAAATGATAATAAGTGCCAACATAATTTTCATCAATCACCAATATATTTTCCATCTCATGAATGGCTTCAGCAATATCTCCAGTTTTTAGATACTCCATGGCCAATGCATGTCGGCTGAAACAATCATTGGGATATTTCACAATCATCTCTTTTAACCTTTCTACTTTGTTCATGAAAATTTCATTTAACAATCTTGCAAAAATACCCTTCCAGTCGTTACCTTTATGTTAAGATAGTTGTCATGACAACTAATTTTAAAACATCAAGCCCATGAAGATACTTGTTTGCATCAGCAGAACGCCTGATACCACGGCAAAAATCTCTTTCACCAATCAAAATACAACATTCAACGCTGAGGGTGTTCAATGGATCATCAACCCCTACGATGAATGGTATGCCCTGGTGCGTGCGATTGAATTGAAAGAAAAAGATTCAACGACCATCATCCATCTCATCAATGTTGGAAACAATGAAAACGAGGCCATCATAAGAAAAGCGTTCGCATTGGGAGGTGATGAAGCCATCAGGATTAATTCTGAAGGCAATGATCCTTTTTTTATTGCGCAACAAATTGCAGCGGTTGCAAAAGATGGTTACGATTTGGTATTGACTGGAAAAGAAACCATCGATCACAACGGTTCATCCATTGGAGGCATGATTGCTGAATTGCTTGATGCCAACTATATCAGTCTTGCTACAAAACTGGATATTGAAAATGGAAATGCGATTGTTGGAAGAGAAGCAGATGGCGGTGAAGAAAAAATAAGCGCACCCTTTCCTCTAGTGGTATCCTGCCAAAAAGGAATGGCAGAAGCAAGAATTCCCAATATGAGAGGCATCATGGCTGCAAGAACAAAGCCATTGAAAGTAATGGAAGCGGTTCAGTCCGAAAGTTTTACTGCAGTAACTGGATTTGATTTGCCTCCGGCAAAAGCGGGCGTAAAGTTGATTCCTGCAGATACGCCTGAATTACTTGTTAAATTATTGAGAGAAGAAGCAAAAGCCATTTAAATTATTTTATATGTCTCTTATCATCATTGCTGAATTATCAGAAAAGAAAATCAAAAAACAATCCCTCGAAGTGATTTCCTATGGTGTTGCCCTTGCAAATCAACTTGAAACAGATTCCATTGCATTGGTCATGGGAGAAACAGTTGACAACTTATCATCTTTGGGAAAATATGGATTGAAGAAAGTCATCCATCAACAGCATACCGCTTCAATGCTTTCAGATAACAAATTGGCATGCCGTTTTATCGCAGATGTCTGCACCCAAGAACAGGCAAAAGTGGTTGTATTCAGCAATTCCCTGTTGGGCAAAGCAGTTGCCCCAAGGCTGTCAGTAAAATTAAGAGCGGGACTCGTTACCGGTGCTGTAAAATTGCCCGATACTTCCAATGGATTCAAAGTCAGGAAATCTGTCTTCTCCGGAAAAGCTTTTGCAGATGTGGATATTCTGACGCCCATAAAAATCATTTCACTGAATGCCAATGCATTTGAAATCATTCAACAATCTGATGCAGTTGCAGAAGTAGTTGAATCATCTATAGAAATTGGGGCAGGCACTCTCAACATCATTGAAACAAAGAAAAACGAAGGAAATATTTCATTGGCTGATGCAGATAGAGTTGTAAGTGGAGGCCGCGGACTGAAAGGTCCCGAAAATTGGGGTATGATCGAAGAACTTGCTCAGGCACTTGGTGCAGCAACAGCCTGCAGCCGTCCTGTTGCCGATTCAAACTGGAGACCGCATCATGAGCACGTGGGACAAACAGGGGTAGCCATATCCCCGAACCTTTACATTGCAGTTGGAATTTCTGGAGCGATTCAACACCTCGCAGGTGTGAACAGGAGCAAGACCATTGTGGTGATCAACAGCGACCCGGAAGCCCCCTTCTTCAAAGCTGCCGATTATGGAATCGTGGGGGATGCATTTCAGGTCATGCCCAAGATCATAGAGGCAGTAAAAAATCTAGGTTAAATTGATGTAATTTAGAGCCTCGTATGAAGAAGATTGAATTGGAAATTGTTGCCCTATCTCACTCCATCACTCAAACCAATTCCTACGCCGTTGTATTGGGCGAGGTAAATGGATTGAGGAGACTCCCTATTGTGATTGGCGGATTCGAAGCACAAGCCATTGCAGTTGCATTGGAAAAAATGAAACCTACGCGTCCATTGACACACGATCTCATGAAGAATTTCATGATGGCATTTACGATTGATTTGCATGAAGTGATCATTTCAGATTTGCAAGAAGGCATATTTTATTCCAAGCTGGTTTGCAGCAGCGAATCAGATACGGTTGAAATTGACTCAAGGACATCCGATGCACTTGCATTGGCCGTTCGATTTGGTTGTCCCATTTACATTTACGAAAACATCTTCGATGTTGCAGGTGTTGAAAATACAGAAGGCGAAGAAGTGGCGGTTGGCAAATCGCCTGAGCCGGGTATTTCAACTTCGCAGGACCTGAGATCTATGTCACTCGATGAATTGAATCTCTTGCTCAACGAAGTACTTGAACAGGAAGACTACATCAGAGCAATCGCTATCCGCGATGAAATCAATGCAAGAAAAAAATAACTGAATGGTTGTTTTTCCCAATGCAAAAATCAACCTCGGATTGAGGATCACATCCAAAAGACAGGATGGATACCACGACCTCGACACCGTATTTTATCCCATACAATTGTTCGATGTATTGGAAGTAGTTCAATACCCATCACAAGACATCATTATTGAAAGCAGCGGTAAGAAGATTGAGGGAACCATTGAGCAAAACCTCTGCGCAAAGGCTTATCATCTTCTGAAAAATGATTTTCCGCAAATCCCCGGCATACAGGTTCATCTTCACAAACATATTCCTATGGGAGCGGGAATGGGAGGTGGTTCAGCTGACGGAACTTTCATGATCAAACTTTTGAATGAGAAGTTTAAATTGGGACTCGACAATGAAAAAATGGAGGCTTATGCATTGCAACTCGGAAGCGATTGTCCCATTTTCATACGAAATAAGCCATGCTATGCAACCGGCAGAGGTGAGCAAATGGAAGACATAGCACTGGATCTCTCCGCCTATTATATGTTGATGGTGAGTCCGGGTATCCATGTCTCCACCGCAGATGCTTTCAAAAATGTAAGTCCCGATGCTTCCATCCAGCCCTGCAAAGACATCATCCAAGAACCCATTGAAACATGGAAGGACAGACTATTCAATGATTTTGAGAAAACCGTTTTTCAGTCCTACCCTGTTTTAAATCAGATCAAAGATGACTTGTACGCAATGGGGGCAGTGTATGCATCCATGACCGGAAGTGGCTCAAGTTTTTATGCAATATTCAAATCGCTCCCAGACGGTAAGCCCTTTGCTGAAAAAGGTTACGAGCTAAACCTGATCAAGCCAAAAAGTTAATTTCGGAACGTCTCGGAGCACTACTCTGCTTTTGAATTTTATTGTATAATTTTACATGGTGCAAACGAGCAATACATATCCGCTGCTCTCAATGAACCTTGATCTCTTGAATCATTAGGTTCCAATCTTTTCATCATCGTCTTGAATACAGATAACGGTTGTCAGTTAACCGTTACCTATTAACCGTCAACTGTCAACCACTACAACCAATAGAATTATTTTCATGCAATCATCATACTTCATAAAACTCGAAGAAAAATACGGAGCACACAATTATCATCCACTTCCTGTTGTTATTGCAAAAGCAAGCGGCTGTGAAATGTGGGATGTGGAAGGAAAAAAATATTATGATTTTTTAAGCGGTTATTCTGCCGTCAACCAAGGACATTGCCACCCAAAAATCATCGATGCACTGATTGAACAAGCCGGTGAACTCACATTGACGTCAAGGGCTTTTTACAATGACAAACTGGGAAGCTTTGAAAAGTACATCACTGAGCTGCTAGGTTTTGATAAAATGCTACCCATGAATACAGGAGCAGAAGCGGTAGAAACAGCCATCAAGCTCGCAAGAAGATGGGCCTATGTCAAAAAAGGAATTGAAGAAAACAAGGCCAAGATCATTGTATGTTCAGAAAATTTTCACGGAAGAACAAGTACAATTGTTTCATTCAGCACCGATCCTTCATCATACAACCAGTTTGGTCCGTACATGCCAGGATTTGAGGTAATTCCCTACAATGATGTAAAAGCGCTGGAGGAAAAATTAAAAGACAACAATGTTGCCGCTTTTCTGTTTGAGCCCATTCAGGGTGAAGCTGGGATCATCATGCCAGATCAAGGCTATCTTACTAAAGTCAGGTCCCTATGTTCTTCCTACAATGTTCTCATGATGGCTGATGAAATCCAAACCGGACTCTGCAGGACGGGAAGAATGATGGCTTGTGATCATGAACATGTAAAGCCCGATCTGTTGTTATTGGGAAAAGCATTGAGTGGTGGAACCATGCCCATCAGTGCAGTGATGGCAAACGATGAAGTGATGCTGACCATCAAGCCCGGTGAGCACGGATCTACTTTCGGAGGCAATCCATTGGCAAGTGTGGTTGCGATGGCCTCTTTGAAAGTACTTGTGGAGGAAAACATGGCAGACAACGCAGAAAAAATGGGGACGCTCTTCAGGGAAAAACTGGGTCGACTTCCATCGCCATTCATCAGAGAAATAAGAGGAAAGGGATTGATGAATGCAATTGAAATCAATCATCCGAATCCCCAAGCAGCCTGGAAACTCTGTGAAACATTCATGCAAAAAGGTTTATTGGCTAAACCCACACATGGTGATAAAATCAGGCTCACGCCACCACTTGTGATCAATGAAGCGCAAATCAATGAGGCAGTTGACATCATCCGACAATCGCTTCCAATACTGGAAACCCTCTGATGTCAGATGTTAGCTCCTATTTTAGTAAATTTGCCGACTATTCAATGCAATGAGCGAAGAGAAATCACTTAACTTCTTAGAAGAAATCATCGAGGCTGATCTGACATCTGGAAAAACCAAAACGGTTCATACCCGCTTTCCACCAGAGCCGAATGGATATTTGCATTTGGGACACGCAAAGAGCATATGCCTGAATTTTGGATTGGGTGATACATACAAGGGTAAAACCAATCTTCGTTTTGACGATACCAATCCGGTTACAGAAGATACTGAGTATGTAGACTCCATCAAAGAGGATATCAAATGGTTGGGATTTGATTGGGAGGAAGAACATTATGCATCAGATTATTTTGATCAACTCTATGCTTTTGCAATGAAGTTGATTGAAAAAGGATTGGCATATGTGGATGATTTGAGTGCGGAAGAAATTGCTGCTACCAAAGGAACACCAACTGAACCTGGAAAAGAAAGTCCGTATAGAAACAGAAACATCGAAGAGAACACTCGACTCTTTCAGGAAATGAGGGACGGCAAATACAAGGATGGAGAAAAAGTATTGAGAGCGAAGATTGACCTGACCTCGCCCAATATGCATATGCGTGATCCCATCATGTACCGCATCAAGCATGCCTCACATCACAGAACAGGCAGCAAGTGGTGCATCTATCCCATGTATGACTTTGCCCATGGACAATCAGATTCCATCGAACATATTTCTCATTCCATTTGTACGCTTGAGTTTGAAGTCCACCGCCCCCTCTACAACTGGTACATCGAACAATTGGGCATACATCCCTCCAGACAATTTGAATTTGCGAGATTGAATCTCACCTATACCGTCATGAGCAAAAGAAAATTGCTGCAATTGGTGCAGGAAAAAATTGTTGATGGATGGGATGATCCGCGCATGCCTACCCTTTCAGGTATCAGACGAAGGGGATTCACTCCTGCAGCTGTCAGAAATTTTTGTGAGAGAATCGGGGTACAAAGAAGAGAAAACGTCATCGACGTTGGTTTGCTTGAGTTTTTTGTTCGCGAAGATCTGAACAAATCAGCCCTTAGAAGAATGGTGGTATTGGATCCTATCAAATTGGTCATCACAAACTATCCAGAGGGAAAATCTGAAATGCTCAAGAGTGAGAACAATCCTGAACTGGAGGACAATGGAGGATACAGAGATTTGCCATTTTCTCGTGAGCTGTGGATCGAAGCAGAGGATTTTATGGAGGTCCCAGCGAAAAAGTGGTTCCGCCTAGCCCCCGGCATGAAAGTGAGATTAAAATCTGCCTACATCGTCGAATGCAAGGATTTCAAAAAAGATTCAAATGGCAAAGTAACAGAGGTGCACTGCGAGTATATTCCGGAGAGCAAAAGCGGACAAGATACGTCCGGTATCAATGTGAAAGGAACGATTCATTGGATCGATGCACATCAATCATCTGAAGCTGAAGTAAGATTGTACGACAGGCTATTCAATACAGAAGATCCTTCATCTGAGGAAGGAGATTTCAAATCATATATCAATCCAAACAGCCTGGAAATCATCCCCCATGCTAAAATTGAGGCATCCTTGCTCGATGCAAAAATGGGAGAACATTTTCAGTTCATCCGCAAAGGATATTTCACACTGGACAGTAAATATTCTACATCAGGGAAATTGGTATTCAACCGAACTGTGACACTGAAAGACACGTGGAGCAAGGAGGTTAAGAAATGAGTTGTAAGTTTTAAGTTGTAAGTTGTAGGTTGTGATTGTTGTAGTTGTTGTCAGTTGTTGTCAATTGACAGTTAACGGTTGACGGTTGACAGTTGACGGTTGACGGCTAAAAGTTGACGGTTGACGGCTAAAAGTTGACGGTTGACGGCTAAAAGTTGACATTTAATCATCAAATCTCCTACTCACTTGTCCCTTTTCCCTTTCCCCTTTCCCCTTCTCCCTCGTCCCTCTTCCCTCTTCCCTTGTCACTTCTCACTTGTCACTCGCCCCTCCTCTCTCCTCCCTCTTCCCTTGTCACTTCTCACTTGTCACTCGCCCCTCCTCTCTCCTCCCTCTTCCCTGGCTGTATTAAACCCTCAGGCAAAAAACTCATCACAAAAATCACCATAGAGGAAATCAGCATCAGATAGAGTCCGATTTCTTTTTCGGGACAATACCCCCGGTAGCATGATCCGAACAAAAGAAAGTTTTTAATGGCGTATGCCACATTCAATCCACCAACCAAAAGAGCTGCCCGTTTGAGCCAAGAATTTTTGATAAAGGCACTTAGGGTGGTGAATCCTGCAAAAAAGAAAAGCAATTTATAGGGTTTGCCGTAGATGTTTTTTTCAGAAAAAAATCCGTTGAAATGTTTGTCGACATCTGCATAATATGCCCATGGGAGGTAACATGCAGCGACCAACAGGGCAAATGCCAATAAACTGATCCATTTTGAGTATCTGGTCATAAGAAAAAAAGCGAAGATTCACTTCGCTTGGAGGTCCCGAGCGGATTCGAACCGCTGTAGAAGCTTTTGCAGAGCTCTGCCTAGCCACTCGGCCACAGGACCCATTGATTCAACCTTATTGAACCGTTGCAAAAGTACTAATTTTGAACGGATTAATAAAGAGCCCCATTCAATGAATCCCATTGCATCTTCAGAACTGATTATCAACAACCGAGGCGCCATTTATCACCTGGATCTTCGTCCCGATGAAATTGGTGAAACCATTATAACAGTCGGAGATCCTTTTCGGGTTGAGAAAGTGAGTCGGTATTTTGACCGCATTGAACACCGATCCCATCACCGTGAATTTATCACCCACACCGGATGGATCGGCAATAAAAAAATCACTGTTCTTTCAACCGGTATTGGTCCGGATAATATCGATATCGTCTTCAATGAGTTGGATGCATTGGTGAACATTGATTTTGAGACAAGGACGGAAAAAAAAGAAAAGCAGCGGTTGAAATGCATTCGCATTGGCACTTCAGGGTCGCTTCAAAAAGATGTTGAAGTAGACAGCATCGTCGCTTCAAGCCATGCAGTTGGACTAGACAACCTCCTGCACTATTATGCACGCCATGATGATCAGCATAAAGTTGATTTGCTTAATCAGTTTAAATCGCAGGTCAGGTTTTCTCCTAATATTCAACCTTATGCCACTTCTGGAAACGCAGGATTGCTGTCAACATTTGCAGATATCACCCATAGCGGGATAACCGTGACTTGTCCGGGGTTCTATGGTCCACAAGGCAGGGTCATCCGAATGGGACTCGCCAATCCGCATCTCAACCTTGACCTCACGGCTTTCAGCTGGGGTAATCAGCGCATTTTGAATTTTGAGATGGAGACTGCTGCAATTTATGGCTTGGGGAAATTACTGGGACACGAATGTTTGTCACTCAGTGCAATTGTAGCCAATAGGTTGGCTGGAAAGTTTTCCAGTGATGCAGATGCTGCAATGGACAAGCTTATTCGAACCACACTTGAAAGAATCTAAATGAAAATATCTTTTTGCAAATATCAGGGAACGGGAAATGATTTTGTTGTGCTCGACAACAGAGATGGTGCATACGATGGACTCACTCTGGAGCAGGTCGCATTTTTATGCGACAGAAAATTTGGCATTGGCAGCGATGGACTCATGATGCTTGAAAATGCGGATGGATTTGATTTTAAGATGCGTTACTACAATGCCGATGGCCAAGAGGGCAGCATGTGCGGCAATGGAGGAAGATGCTTGGTGCAATTTGCTCATGACAAAGGAATTATTAAACAATCATATCAATTTACAGCCAGTGATGGTCCGCATGATGCCATCATCCTTGATAATGGATTGATCAAATTGAAAATGCAAGATGTACATGGAGTAGAAGTAAATGGAACTGACAAGATATTGAATACAGGCTCTCCTCATTTCATTCAATATGTTGATGGTGTGAAAGAAGTAGATGTTTTTCAACAAGGCAGAAACATCAGATACAGTGAGTCATTCAAGGAAGCAGGCATAAATGTGAATTTTGTGGAAAGAGTTGGCAATGGAATTAAAATCCGCACCTATGAAAGAGGCGTTGAAAATGAGACATTGAGTTGTGGAACAGGTGCAACTGCCGCTGCTTTGGCATCCTCTGAAAAAATGGGACCTCAACTAACCAACGTTGAAGTGGAAGGCGGGGCATTGCAAATTGCATTTGATCGTATAGGTAATCAGGAGTTCAATAATATTTGGCTGATTGGTCCCGCGCAATTTGTCTATTCAGGAACAATAGAAATCTGATCATGTTCAATATAAGAGTATACGGTATTCTCATTTCAGAAGATAACCAGGTATTGGTAAGTGATGAGTTCATTCGTGGAAACTATTACACTAAGTTTCCTGGAGGAGGATTGGAATTCGGGGAAGGCACGCGAGCATGTTTGGCCAGGGAGTTTATGGAGGAGATGAATTTGAAGGTGGATGTAAAAGAGCATTTATATACCACTGATTTTTTTCAGATGTCTGCATTCAACCCTGAGCATCAAATCGTTTCCATTTACTACAAAGTTGAGCCATTGGAATTGATACAGGTCCCGCTAAGAAACAAGGCATTTGATTTCGATCAGTCACAATTAGCCATATACAATGAAACCGGGGAGACGGAAACCTTCAGGATGGTTCCCATGGAGGAGTTTGGCGCACACGCAGTGAGTCTCCCGATTGATAAAGTCGTAGCCGATTTAGTAAAATCACTTTTTAAGTGAGTCCCTTATTTCAGTCAGCAGCTGATCAGTCTTGGAAACTTCCGGCGCGGACAGTTCTTCTTTTTTCTTTAGGGCATTGATGCCTTTGATGATCAGGAACATAGCGAATGCAACGATGATGAAGTCAATCACCACCGTCACAAAAGCGCCCCACTCTATGGCCACTTCTGCTCCGTGTGGAATAACTACCTTACCGCTTGGATCAACCACTTCATTGATTTCAGATTTAAGGACTAACTTCTTGTCATAGAAATTGGTGCCGCCTGTCAGGAGTCCAATCAAAGGCGCAATCAATTTTTCCGTGAATGTGGAGACTACTTTCCCAAATGCACCTCCCATGACAAATGCCACAGCTATATCCACAAGGTTCCCCCTTAGGGCGAATTGTTTGAACTCTTTGATGAAACTCATCTTCTTCTATTTTCTGAAAATTACGAATAAAATAAAAAAGCATCCCGGGGGATGCTTTTGGAAATGATAATAATTAATTTTTAAAAACCTGAGACGTTTAATCGACCTCCGCTAACAGTTTTGCCAGATAAGGAGGAAGTTGGTGTTGCAGCTGCCATGATTGCAGCTTTGATTTGAACTGCAGTTGCTGTTGGATTTAAACTTTTATACAGTGCAGCTGCACCAGTGACATGTGGTGTAGCCATGGATGTTCCATTGTAGGAAGCATAGCCGGATGCTACAGATTTACCAGATCTTACTGGCACTGTTGACCAAATTCCAGATCCAGGTGCTCCTATATCAACCGAAGTTGCCCCATATTGAGAAAAACTACTCAATGATCCTGAACTTGTAATTGATGCAACAGCAATTATATTTTCAGATGTATATCCTGAAGGATAAGAGGCAGTAGCATCATTATTTGTACCGCTGTTACCAGCAGCAGCAACAAAAAGAATGTCTGCAGCATTTGCACGATCAATTGCATCTTTAAGTGCTTGGCTGAATCCACCTCCACCCCAGGAATTATTCGTTGCAACTATATTTACCCCTTTACTTTTTAGTACTGTGAAATAATCAACAGCTTTGATTGCATTTGCTGTGGTACCACCCCTGCTACCAAGAAATTTTGCACCAATCATTTTTACACTCCAATTAACGCCAACAACTCCTTTACCATTGCCGCCAACAGCACCGATTGTACCTGCAACATGTGTTCCGTGATCATCTTCAACCCCGTCAAAAACTGAACTATTATTACCTGCAAAATCCCAACCGTAGACGTCATCAACAAATCCATTTCCATCATCGTCTTTTCTGTTACCAGCAATTTCACCAGGGTTTACACCCGCATTTGCAGCAAGGTCTTCATGTGTGTACATATAACCTTCATCAATAATTCCAACATAGACAGACGAACTGCCAGTTTTACCACTAGCCCATGCAGCTGCTGCACCTGATCCAAATTGGTTAATAGGTGATGAAGTAGACCCATACATTCCCCACAAAGATCCATTGGTAAAGTAAGTATCATTTGAAGTAGCCTGATGCTGGTAAACCCAATTCGGCTCAGCGTATTCTATTTCACCAAATCCTCTCGCCTGGGCAATTGCATCCAGTGCATTCACATTTACTTTTAACAACAATACACCTTGGTCATCCCCTGCTCTTTTCATAGCTGCCGTATGGATATGTTCTTTCAGGCTTGCATTGAGCAATCCCAACGCTTTTGCTTTTGCATTTTCGGGAGTTCCTTTTTTGAATTTCACCAACATTTCGTTGGGAACGAACTCTGCATTGGATGACTGGTTGCCTGTATTTGCTGCAGCATCTATGTCCAACAATAAATCGTTGGGAGTCAGTTCAACTTTTGAACAGGAAAACAGCACAAGAGCTGCGAGTACAGATAGAGAAATGTTAGAAATCCGCATGGTATGTTTTTTAGGTGAAAACTGCGGTTTCTCAGATAGGAATTGGATGTATGATGCAATATAAAACAATATCATAAATGCCATGAAAATGTTTGTCAACATTTCACAAAAAGGCTGAGATTGAGGGTTTTAGCATTACATTTGTTTCAGGTACCAAAGCGCTAAAAATGAAGAAATTCAACCTAAAATCATTGCTGCCCCACTTCATCGCAGTTGTAACTTTTGTTGTTGTTGCGGCTATATTCTGTAAACCCGCCCTAGAAGGGAAAGTGCTTCAGCAGTCTGACAACGTTCAGTGGAAGGCCATGTACGAGGATCAAAGGAAATACCAAGAAAAAAACGGGGAACTTCCACTTTGGTCAAATGGCATGTTCAGCGGTATGCCCGGCTATCAAATTGCCATGTACGCCCCCAACCCATTCTCTCTGGGGTATGTATACAACCTGATGACACTTGGTCTACCAAAACCTCTATATTTTTTCGTACTGGCTGCATTGTGTTTTTATATTCTCACTCAAATTTTAAGGATAAATCCCTACCTGGGAATTTTAGGCGGACTCTCCTATGCATTTGCGACCTATAATCCCATCATCATATCAGTTGGACACGATACCAAAATGCTGGCTATTGCATATATACCGGCATTGATCGGATCTATCATCCTGCTTTTTGAAAAAAAATATTTACTTGGCACTGCATTAACCGCTTTGTTTTCAGGACTGATCATCAGCATCAACCACCCGCAAATAGTATACTACACCTTCATTGTGATACTGTGTATGTCGGTTGTATATCTTGTAAACTGGTTGAAGCAAAAAGAATATTTACACATCTTTAAAGTGGTCGGATTGGCCGCCATTGCAGCTGTTCTTGGCATTGCCAGCAATGCAGTGCTATTGGGGACAACGTATGAATATTCAAAAGAATCCATTCGCGGAGGTACGGTATTGGCTGACGGCAAAAGCAATTTCAGCAAAAGTGGATTGAACAAAGATTACGCACTGAGTTACAGTGTGTTCAAATCTGAACCGCTTGTGATGATGTTTCCAAGGCTCTATGGCGGCAGTACCGGTAACTTGGAAGTAGCAGAGGATAAATCAAAAGCCATTGAAGCGCTTCAACAGATGCCCCAAGAATTGGCGCAACAGCTACAAGGATTTCTACAGTTTTACTGGGGAGGTATCACTTCAGGTACAGCAGGTCCGCCCTATTCAGGCGCCATCATCTGTTTTTTGGCAATACTTGGACTCTCATTCATTCCAAATAAACACAAATGGTGGATGATAGCTGCAACATTGATAGCATTTATGATCAGCTGGGGACATTATTTTGAGGGATTCAATGTTTTCTTATTGGAGAATCTTCCATTATTCAATAAGTTCAGGGCACCCAGCATGATATTGGTGATACCAACTTTCATTTTTGCCATGAGTGCGGTGATTGCAGCGCAGGAATTGCTGTTCAATCAAAAAGCAACAGATGCCATCAAAAAATATAAAAAAGGATTATTGGTCGTGGCAGGTGTTTTTGCCCTGGCATTGATGCTATACCTGACATCTAATTTCAAAACCGAGAATGATGAGAACCTAATCAAGCAAGTCAGCGAAATTTCAGATCCACAGCAGAGAAATGCAATACTCCCTTCAGCCAGGGCCTTTGTAGAAGCATTGCAGGAAGATAGAAAGGGACTCTTTTGGGGTGATATAATGCGAAGCTTTTTGTTCATCTTGGTTGCCGCCGGTTCCATCTGGCTTTATTTCCAGAAAAAATTAAGTGCCATCTGGGCTTTGGCAATTGTAGCAGCAGCATCACTGATTGACATCTTTGGGATCGACAGCAAATATTTAAACGAGAACAACTACCAAGAAGAAGAGGAATATGCTCAAACATTCACTCCTGCACCTCATAATTTGGAGATTGCCAAAGACACAGGATATTATCGGGTTTTTGATATCACCAATGGAGTAAGTGCCGCATTCAATGGTTACGCTACCCCAAGTGTCTTTCATCAGAATATTGGAGGGTATCATGCCGCCAAGCTGAGCATCTACCAAGATCTGATTGAAAAACAATTGTATAATTTTCCCAATTGTGCTCCTACACTCGATATGCTCAATACAAAGTATATCATTTTCAAAGATCCTCAGTCAAATCAAATCCAATACCAAGTCAATCCAACTGCTGCAGGTCCTTGTTGGTACGTGGATTCTGTTTCAGTTATAACAGAACCAGCAAAATTGATAAAGAACCTAGATAGTCTGAATATCAGAAATACGGCATTGATTGAGGCAAAAATTGATGCCCCCATCGCTAAAAAAATGCAAGGAGATTCAATATGGCTGATAAAAAATGACCATGACAGGATTTACTACAGTTCTCGTTCAACTGATAACCGATTTGCCGTTTTCAGTGAAGTATATTATAGCAAAGGATGGAAGGCCTATATCGATGGCAAAGAGTCCAATATATACAAAACAAATTATGTTCTCAGAGGACTGATAATACCTGCTGGAAAGCACGAAATTAAATTTGAATTCAAACCTGATTCATTTTCTAAAGGAGTGCCCGTAGCAATTGCAGCGAGTGGAATCATTTGGCTACTTCTGATTGGGAACTTGTTTGTTTTACTCAAATCAAACAAAAATACACCATAGGCGCAGCCTCATGAAAAAAATAGCTGCTATTGCGTCATATAAATATTTACCATCTGAATCTGGTGGGCAAAAATATATTTCAAACTTTTTTTCAAATCTGGCAACAACCGTAAAATTGACTGTCATTGGTACTGAAAATAATGATGTGCCATCCGGATCGAATTATGAATTAAAAAAATACCTAAAAAGAAATCCCCTCAGTTATATTGATTTCATAGGATTATTCAAAACTTACAAATTATTAAAGAGAGAAAAAATTTCGACCCTAATTATTGAACATCCATATATAGGCTGGATGGGTATTTTACTTAAACGATTATTAAAATTTAAGTTGATTATTCACACACACAATATAGAATATCTGAGATTCCAGACTTTACAAAAATGGTGGTGGCCATTACTCAAGATATATGAAACATGGATATTGAAAAATGCAGACCATGTTTTTGCGATTTCTGAAGATGACATGCAATGGATGTATCATCACATGAACATTGATAAAGTAGAAATAAGTCTTTTGCCCTATGGAGTATTTATCGAAAATACACCTGTAGACAAAGAAGAATATAAGCAGATTATATCCAAAAAGTACTCATTGAATGAATCAAAGCCACTCATATTTTTTAATGGTGCGCTGGACTATAAACCCAATGAGGAAGCAGTTGGATACATTGTATCAAATATTTTACCAAAACTGATAGAGAAAGACTTTCAATTCAACTTGATCATTGCCGGTAAAAATCTTGACAAAGAACTTCAATCGAAACTTTCTAATTACCAGAATGTACATTATTTAGGTTTCGTAGAAGATATTGATTCATATACCAAGGCAGCAGATATATTCATCAATCCTATTATATCTGGAGGCGGTGTAAAAACAAAATTAATTGAAGCCTTGGCAATGAATTGTACCTGTATTTCTACGGAGGCCGGTGCAATTGGGGTTGACAAATACGCGTGCGGCAATAAACTTAAAATCGTTACAAATAAAGATTGGAACAGTTTTGTAACCCAAATCATAGATAGCTCCAAACTAATAGAAAACATACCCGATGTTTTCTATAAAAGCTATAATTGGAGGAAAATCATCGAAAAGACAAGCAGGTATATATAATCAACTGAAGAGCGACTTGATAAAAATCCTACATTGTTCTTTGACTCTATAAATGAGTGAGAATATCACATAGTAAAGTCCTGAACCTTTTCTAATTCTCATAATATCTAACTCATGCATAAATATAGTTTGTAACAACCTGATTCTTTTTGAAGGCTCAGTACTTGCATTATTAATATGTATCAAAGATGTTCCTTGGAAAAAATAATTTATTAATCCCAATTGCTTTAATTGAAAACCCCAAAGATGATCTTCCCCATACATAAAAAATCTCTCATCTAATTTCTGTCCGGGTAAACGCTCAAGAATTGATTTATTGAAAATAAGAAAAGCACCGTTTAACCAATCACATTCCAAATCAAAATCACCTTTAAAGTATTTTCCTTGCATCAATCTGGCACGAACAGTATAAGGCAATAGCATAGGAATAAATCGAAAGAGATCCAATAGCTCCCACTCTATTGACCTAAATTTTCGGGCAGTGAATTGCATATTTCCATTAGGATACTTCATTTTTACACCTAGGAATCCAATGTTGGATAGCATCTTAAATTTTGCCAGGGCTTTACTCAATACATTTTCAGTGAAGTAGGTATCACTATTTAACAAGAGAATAATATTGCCCGATGCCTGCTGTATACCTAAATTATTCCCTTTAGCAAATCCAGAATTTTCAGAACTTTTGATCAATTTAATTTGTGGAAATAAAACTTTGAAATCATCAGCGTCTCTTTCTTTTGAAGCATTATCGACCAAAATAATTTCATATTCAACATCCCTGGTGTGTTCAACAATGCTGTGAATACACTGTTTGGTTATATTGAAGGTGTTGTAATTTATGATAACAATTGAAATCATCTATCACGATTAAATAAATATGAAATTGACATTAATATTTTGGATACCATTCCTATTTTTAGAATTGTCAATGGAATATTTGATTGGAAACGAACAATATTAAGAATATTACCATTGATGTTTATATCACTGGAATATTTTCTAAGATCATATACATCTCTTAAACCTAGGTTTCGGACAAGTCTCCACCATGCATCATAAGCGTAAATATTTTTAAAGAGAACATTTCCATATTTATTGGTGAATATAAGCGTTTCAGGGATTTCTACTGCGGGATTTAAAAAACAACTATTGGTGATTTGAGAATCATTATAACTAACCTCAATCAATGGCTTTGATATATATTTTAATTTGTATTTAGAAGCCAATCGTATATAGCATTCCCAGTCCACAATCCACTTTAATCTTTCGTCAAATGTCTCTGTAACTGATTTTCTGAACATCATGACTGATGGAGGTCCAATAATATTATCCGAAAATAAACTCACCGGTTGATGAACAAATTGCTTGAATCTATTTGAGGATATGGTCATATTTTTAATTTGTCCATTTTCATAAACAGCATCATACCCAGAAAATATACAACCCACAGTTGAGTCAATTTGATTTACAAAATCCTGCAAAGAATTAGGAGATGTAAAATAATCATCATCGTGCATGATCTTTATCCAATCACCCTTGGCATGGGAAAAAGAAGCAAGCCAGTTTTTGGGGCTTCCTAATGGAACTTGATTTTTGTGGTAAACTATATTCATGCCAGACCCCAACGAAATAACATAATCATATACTATAGAGTCAGAACCGGAGTCATCTGTAATTATAACCTCATAATTTTTGTAAGTTTGTAATCGAATACTTTCTAACAATCTCTGAAGGTAATTCAACCTTTTATACGCTGGTATACATATTGAAACAAAAGGAATCATATAAATGAAATTACGACATATATGAGAATTGCGGGAACAGTTATATTGTACAACCCACCAAATAATATCTCAAATAATATAGAAACATATCTACAGGATTTAGAGTTTCTATTGATTTATGACAACTCCAGCAATAATGATGCAGCAAAATACTTCCAAAACAATGATAAGTTTTACTATGTATGGGACGGCGAAAATAAAGGAATTGCTTTTAGATTAAATAATGCAATTGAAATTTGCGAAGATAAAAACATTGATTTTCTCCTAACAATGGATCAAGATTCTTCATTTCAAAGTGGAGACTTCTTGAAATATAAGAACTTCATAACAAATTACGATTCCTCCTGCATTGGTATGTTTGGGATATTACACAATAAAAAAAATATACCTTCTTCCAAAATATCTGAGAATCAAATATTAATAACATCCGGATCTGTACTAAATATTAAAAACTCAAAAAATATTGGAAAATTTGATGAGTTGCTTTTCATTGACCATGTAGACACAGACTACTGCATAAGAATTTTTAATGAAAAATTAAAAACCATAAGACTCAATGAAATAGTACTCGAGCATAATGAAGGAGAAATTACACATACCAGAACATTAATGTTCAAAAAAGAATCAAGAATGATTCACTCGCCATTTAGATTATACTACAAGACAAGAAATCACTTCTATTTAGCAAAAAAACATAAAAATTTTAATCACTTTATTCCAAACATCACACTTGTAAATACTGTAAAAAATAACTTGTTGTACAGAAATAAAAGAATGTCAACACTTTATTATACTATAAAAGGCTTGATAGATTCACTCAAATTTTAATTCTTTAAATTTTTATCTAATGTAACATCACGCATACCCAATATGCGTAATTTTAATTTTTGTATAAAACTAAAATTCGGCTGATAATCATTCACAGAGGGAGTTCCGCGCTTGAGATGAAAAGGCTCTGGTCTTTTTCTTTTTTCAATTATCACTATACTATCATAGAAAGCTAAAGAATAAATATTTTCTGATATGCTATTATTTAACAGTATTTTTCGCGGAGATTTAAAATGCCCAACATGAAGAGAATCAATCATGTTTTTTGAATACTCAATAAAAGAAGTCCTTTTCTTGAATCCACCTCCATAGACATCCCAATAAGAAGTATGAGTATCTTCTACTAAATAAATTCCTCCCTCTTTCAATTTCAAAAAGAGAAACTCAAAGGTCAAAATCTGTTGTTTCATTGTATGACCGCCATCATCAATAATGATGTCCATAACTGGCAATTCATTCTTGAGTTTCTCTAAAAAAAGAGGATCCTCTTGAGATCCGATGTATAAATTCGTTGTTAAATCTTTGAATTTGATGCATTCTGGATTAATGTCTACAGAGTAGATTTTCAATTTATCACCAAAATACTCCTTCCACATTTGAATCGAACCACCTTGAGAAACCCCAATCTCAAGCAGATTAACATTATTACCTCTGTATTTTGCAAAATATCGTTCATAAATCTCAAAATAATGATCCCATTTATGGATTAAATTTCCCTCATGACTATAAAAGATCTCTCTTAAAGATTGCATATATTTTATTTTACTTATTTGTAACTGAAGATAGCTTGTTTTAAAAAATTTCTCATCCCATCTTGCTTCAAATCATCAAAAAGATAACTAAGATTTTCAACGTAGTATTTCTTCAACTCATAATAATTAATTTCATTATTGATGAATTGTGAGAGATCCAGAACTCCAAAAGTCATTGATTGATTAAAGTTTTTTAAAAAGTCATTATTCAATTTCCTTAAACTCAACCACACTGCAAAGACAAATGGAAGTCCTGTCATCTCCTTCCAGCCCAAGCCAAGATCATAGATATAAGGAAATTTAGATCGATGCACCAGTGCGCGATCACCAATGATGAGTCCTGCTGTTTTGCCTTTGATCTTATCAATATAGGATTCATCTTCAGCTGAAATAAACTTTACATCTTTCTTCCAATGCTTCTCAAACAATAACTTACAGAGCAGGACAGATGTTCTGGACTGATAATCCAAATAGACCTCTTCTATTTCTTCCATGGGGACTTCACTGAAAACTGCCACAGAGGCAACTTCTCCCTCGGTACCGATACAATAATCTGATATGATATGGTATTCACCCAAACTGGGCAAAGCACCAACCGGGACCAGTCCAATGTCAATCTGGTCAGACTTTAGCATCTTCACCAAATTGGCAGGATAGTCCAACAAGAGCTCAATCTCATCCTTGATGGGTCCATGCTCCAATCCGTATATAAATGGCTTGGTATTCAAGTAACTGACCGCTCCAACCCTGATTTTCCTTTCCACCAATATTGACGTAATTTTGCCGCAAAGTTACACCAATTCAAGATCTTCATGGAACTTCACACACTTTCAGCAATCTCACCTATTGACGGCAGATACAGATCACAAGTTGAGTCGATTGCTGGCTATTTCTCTGAATTCGCACTCATGCAATACAGACTGAGAGTAGAGGCCGAATATTTTATATCACTCTCTCAAGAGAAGCTCTTTGCATTACCATCTGCAAAGGCCAATAAATTGAGAACAGTTTATACTGAATTCAACAACGAAACTGCAAGTGAAATCAAGAACCTGGAGAAAGTCACCAACCACGATGTAAAGGCACTTGAGTATTACATGAAGAAAGAATTGGATGCGCTTGAGCTGGGGCATTTGAAGGAATTTGTTCACTTCGGACTCACATCACAAGATGTAAACAATACTGCGATCCCATTGATGTGGAAAGAGGCAATGGAAAACGAATACCTCCCTGCAATTTCCAATCTCATCATTCGCTTGAAAGTCCTGGCTAAATCATGGAAAAACATATCCATGCTGGCCAGAACACATGGTCAGCCTGCATCCCCTACTAAACTGGGTAAAGAAATCATGGTTTTTGTAGAAAGACTGGAAGATCAACTCCATCTCATCTACCATATACCCTACTCCTGCAAATTCGGTGGAGCAACGGGTAATTTCAATGCACATCATGTCGCCTACCCTAAAATCAATTGGGTGAAATTCGCAAATAAGTTTTGTGCAGATAAATTGGGACTCCAACGTCAGCAATACACCACACAAATTGAACACTACGATCACCTGGCTGCACAGTTTGATGCCATGAAAAGAATCAATACGATTCTGGTTGATTTCTGCAGGGACATCTGGACCTACATCTCCATGGAGTACTTCCGCCAGCAAACGAGAAAAGGCGAAGTGGGTTCCTCTGCCATGCCGCACAAGGTCAATCCAATTGACTTCGAAAATGCAGAGGGAAACTTGGGCATTGCAAATGCGATATTTGAACACTTATCAGCCAAATTGCCTGTATCTAGACTCCAACGCGATTTGACGGATTCCACTGTTATTCGCAACATTGGTGTTCCAGTTGCCCATACCATGATTTCCATCAATTCCATCAACAAAGGATTGGGCAAATTATTACTGAATGAGGATGCCATCAAGGCCGACCTGGATAAAAACTGGGCTGTAGTTGCCGAGGCCATTCAAACCATTCTCAGAAGGGAAAACTATCCTCAACCCTATGAGGCCTTGAAAGAACTAACCAGAGGCAAGACTTCGATTGACAAAAAATCCATCCACCAGTTTATTGATAAATTGAAAGTAAAAACTTCGGTTAAAAAGGAGTTGAAAGGGATTAGTCCGTTTAATTATACAGGAATCTAGTTGACAGTTCACTGTTAACCGTCAACAGTTAACTCACTTATGAATTTCCGAACTAAAATGAAACTCTATCTCCGGGTTATTGGCAATCTCAGTATTTAAGAACCATTCACTCTGGGCCAAATAAACCAAGTGCCCATCTTTATCAGTTACAATATTACCTGTTTTAAACCGGGTAAATTCATCCAACCTAGCCTTGTTTTCTGTCGTCAGCCAGCATGCTTTATAAAAGGGCAAAGTGTTGAATTGAACAGAAGCGCCATATTCCTGAAGCAATCTATATTGGATCACCTCAAACTGGAGATCACCAACACAACCAATTATTTTTCGATTTCCATTGTGTTGCGTAAACAATTGAGCTACACCCTCATCTGTAAGTTGATTCAAGCCTTTATCGAGCTGTTTTGTCTTCATGGGATCCTTGTTGATCACCTCTTTGAAGATCTCTGGAGAGAAACTTGGGATGCCTGAATAGTAATAATCCTCCCCCTCGGTTAACGTATCACCGATCTTGAAATTTCCAGTATCAAACAATCCAACCACATCACCTGGATAGGCCTCTTCGATAACGTCCTTGTCCCGCGCCAAGAAACTGTATGGATTACTGAAACGCACATCTTTGTCCAACCTGACATGATGATAAAACTTATTCCGCTCGAACTTGCCTGAACAAACCCGCAGGAAGGCAATTCGATCCCTGTGCTTGGGATCCAAATTTGCATGGATCTTAAATACAAATCCACTGAACTTGTCCTCATGCACATCAATGATCCTGGCACTGGTCTCCCTGCTCCTTGGTTCTGGAGATATGCGTATGAATGTATCCAGCAATTCCTTCACACCAAAGTTATTGATAGCACTTCCGAAAAAAACCGGAGCTGTTTGTCCCTTTAGGTAAGCATCATTGTCGAAATCACCGTACACTCCTTCAATCAGCGTCGCATCCTCTCTCAACTGTGCGGCATCTTTGTCACCCACCAAATCATCTAGATTGGGATCACTCAGATCATCAATGTGCACGCTGTCTTCTTCCGTTGCTTTTTGGTTGGCATTGAAAAGCAGCAGACTTTTATCGTATAAACTGTATACACCTTTGAAGTCCTTTCCCATGTTGATGGGCCAACTCAATGGATGCAGATGAATGCGCAATTCTTTCTCAATTTCATCCAACAGATCAAAAGGATTCTTTCCATCACGATCGAGTTTATTGATGAAAACAATCACAGGTGTATCTCGCATGCGACAGACCTCCATGAGTTTTCTTGTTTGCTCCTCAACACCCTTTACACCATCCACCACCAAGACAACACTGTCGACTGCAGTAAGCGTTCTGTAGGTATCCTCCGCAAAGTCCTTGTGTCCGGGTGTATCAAGCAGGTTGATTAGCATCCCCTTGTACTCAAATGTCATCACCGAGGTGGCGACACTGATACCACGCTGACGCTCGATCTCCATGAAATCACTCGTTGCATGCTTTTTGATCTTATTGCTCTTTACTGCCCCGGCTGTTTGAATGGCACCACCAAAAAGCAAAAACTTTTCAGTCAACGTGGTCTTGCCGGCATCGGGGTGAGAAATAATCGCGAAAGTCCTGCGTTTTCGTATTTCGTTGTCGTATTTCATGGATTCAATGGGCGCAAATGTACATCAACTTGCCCGTTCGTCATGCAGATTTCCCCTTCACCAAATTTTTGAGAACCGTCTTGGGCCAATGATTTAATTTTGTTGGATGCGAAAGACCCTCGAGATTGTTTGGACAACCCTCAAACTGGCGGTGCAGGAACTGACAAAAAACAAACTGCGCACTTTCCTTTCTTTGTTTGGAGTTACTATAGGTATCTTTTGCATTATTGGGGTACTTTCTACCGTGAGCAGTTTAGAAAAAAATATTCAAGACGGAGTAAAATCACTCGGCAACAATACTGTTTACATTGACAAGTGGGATTACCAGGGCGGAGCTGAATATCCATGGTGGAAATATGTGAACAGGCCTAGTCCCAAGCTGATAGAAATGCGCCTCATCAAAGAAAAAATGAGCGCAAAAATCAATGCTGTTTTCAGCTTCACCACCCAATCTTTCATCCAATTCGACAACGACAAACTGGATGGAATCAATTACCACGGCATCACAGATGAGTTCGATAAAATCCAGCCCATTGAAATCGCATATGGCAGATATCTCAATCAAATGGACTTTGATTATGGCACACCCAATATTGTGATTGGATATGACAACGCTGAAATGCTTTTTGGCAAACCTGAAAAAGCTGTTGGAAAAGAAGTCAGCCTTAGAAATAAAAAAGCCATCGTGGTAGGTGTTGTAAAAAAACAGGGTAAAAGTTTCGTCGATGGATGGGAGTTTGACAAGAGCATTGTTCTCTCCTATAAGTTCATGAAGCAAATGCTTTTCAATGAAAGATGGAACAATCCCAAAATCATCATCAAGGGTCCGGATGACATGAGCAGCGATGCTCTGAAAGATGAATTGAAAGGTGCAATGAGATCGATCAGAAGACTGGGCCCGACGGAAGAAGATGATTTTGCATTGAACGCCATCAGCGATTTCAGTAAATCAGTCTCCAATTTATTTGGAAGTGTAAACCTCGGCGGATGGCTCATCGGACTCCTCAGCTTGATTGTCGGGGCCTTTGGTATTGCAAACATCATGTTTGTAACTGTCAGGGAGCGTACACCCATCATTGGACTTAAAAAAGCCATTGGCGCGAAGAGAAGGACCATCCTGATGGAGTTTCTGCTGGAGAGTGCGCTTATTTGTATCATCGGTGGACTAATAGGCATCATCCTCGTCGTCATATTGGCCCAATTGCTGAGCTCGGCATTCAACTTCCCCATATTTGTATCAACACAAATTTTAGGACTCGCCATTTTCATCTGCATCGCCATCGGAATGCTCGCAGGTATCATTCCAGCGATGATTGCATCCAAAATGGATCCTGTAGTAGCCATCAGATCTAAATAACCCGATTCATCCTTCCATTGTACCTTCGCAGTATGAAACGTGAAGGGATCATCATCCTCGGAATTGAGTCATCTTGTGATGAAACTTCGGCTGCCATCTGCCGGGATGGTAAAATACTTACCAATGTAATTGCCTCACAAGATGTACATGTGAAATACGGAGGTGTCGTCCCAGAACTTGCCAGCAGGGCACATATGCAAAACATTGTTCCAGTGGTTGATCAGGCAATGAAAAAAGCTGGCATTGATCTCAAAGATTTGGATGCTATTGCATTTACACAATCACCCGGACTGATTGGCGCATTACTGGTAGGAACAAGTTTTGCCAAATCACTCGCACTCAGTCTTGATATTCCACTCATAAGCGTTCATCACATGCAGGCACACGTACTGTCTAATTTGATTGAATCACCTTTGCCAAGTTTCCCATTTTTATGTTTGACAATCAGCGGCGGACATACGCAGATTGTCCTGTGCAGCGATCCCCTGAAAATGGAAATACTCGGTGAAACCATCGACGATGCTGCTGGAGAAGCATTTGATAAGTCAGCCAAGCTCCTGGGACTCCCATACCCAGGTGGTCCATTGATTGATCAATATGCATCAACAGGTGATCCTAACCGGTTTCATTTTCCTGAGCCGCAGATTGAAAGATTGAATTTCAGCTTCAGTGGTGTGAAAACATCGATCATGTATTTTTTGCAAAAACAAGTGAAGGAACATCCGAATTTCATCCACGATCACTTGAATGATTTGTGTGCGTCCATTCAGCAAACCATCATCAATATCCTGATGCATAAATTAAAGAAAGCGAGTATGGAGACAGGCATTAAAAATATATGCATCGCCGGGGGTGTTTCTGCGAACAAGGGACTCAGAAATGCTTTGCAAGAACAAGCTGAAAAATACAACTGGAAACTGCATGTGCCCAGTTTTGAATATTGTACAGACAATGCTGCCATGATTGCCATCACCGGCTATTATAAATTCCTCAAAGGTGAGGCCTCCAACCTGCATGCATCAGCAAGCGCAAGAGCAACTTGGGATTGAGACATGGCAAATAATTATTTTCAATTCAAACAATTCAGAATAGATCAGGCAGGTTGTGCCATGAAGGTGACCACAGATGCATCATTGTTTGGAGCATGGGTGGCAAATCAATTTCCATCATCCGAACTAGCACTTGATATTGGGGGAGGCACTGGATTATTGAGTTTGATGGTTGCCCAAAAAAATGAAACCAATATTGATATCATCGAGATAGAAGAAGAATGCTTCGCACAAATGAAGCAGAATGTTGAAAGTTCTGCGTGGAAAGATCGTATCAATTGTATATTTAATGATATCATAGATTTTAATCTAGATTATAAATATGATATCATTTTATCTAATCCACCATTTCATCAAGGTCAATTGAAATCAGATAAATCATCTATTAATCTAGCCAGACATGGAGATGAGTTGACACTTGAAATACTTTTTAAAAAAATATTTGATCTATTAAAAAAAGAAGGCTGCTTCTTTCTGTTGATGCCTGCATACAGAGATCAACAAACAATCTCAGTAGCGGAAAATTATGGACTACATTGTTTAAAGAAAGTGGTTGTTAAGCAATCTTTCCATCACGATCCTTTTAGAATCATGTTTGCATTTTCAAAAACCAAACAGTCAGAGGAAACAGTTGAAGAAATTGTTATTAAGGGCAATCAGGATCGGTATACAAATGAGTTCATATATAACCTGAAAGATTACTACCTCAATCTGTAACCGTTAACAGTTAACTGTTAACGGTTAACTGCTTTTCAATCACTTCCCCCACCCCAACCAATCATTGGCATTGGCATAGATCATCAAACCAAAGAGGAGAACCATTCCAATAATCTGTGCATACTCCATGAATTTGTCACTTGGTTTTCTTCCGGTGATCATTTCATATAAAGTAAACATAACGTGTCCGCCATCCAGTGCCGGAATGGGTAACAAGTTCATGAAGGCAAGAGCGATGGAAAGAAATGCAGTAATGTTCCAAAATGCTTCCCAATCCCATCCGTATTTTGGAAAAATGGAGCCCATTGATTTGAAACCTCCAACGCCTTTATAAGCGCCCGTAGATGGATTTACAATTTTTTTAAACTGAGAGACATAGAATCCCAACTTATCAATCGCTTTCATCACACCAGCTGGCAGAGATGCAAAAAAACTGTATTGTTTTACTTCAAATGTATAGAGTCCCTGTCTGCTCATCTCATCCATGCTCGGAACAGAAGGATAAAAACCGATCGATGTGTCTTTGCTGATGGTTGTATTCAATACAACAGCTTTACCTTCTCTCAATACATGCAATTGAACAGCATCTCCTGCACGATCTTGAATGGCTGGTTTGAGCTGATCATAAAAATCTATTTTCAGAGAATCGATCCCTACAATTTGATCCTTGGCAAGTAGCCCGTTTGCTTCTGCAGGTGTACCCTTCCCTACTTCACCCACCACACATGGAACACGGGGCAGCAGCAAAATGGAACGTTTTCCTTTTTCAACTACTTTTTCGATAAAGTTGACGGGAATAAGCAGTTCCTTCTCTTGTCCATCGCGTTCAATGGTCATGTGATCACCAAGAAGCATCGCTGCATTCATGTCATCAAAATAGTTGACGGGCTTGTCGTTTACAGCGAGAATTTTATCACCTGTTTTCAACCCTATCTGATTTACTACTGTATCAACCACCCATACTCCGTTTGTAAGATTTTTGTTGGGCAATTTGGTTTCCCCCCAAACAAAAAGCGTCATGGCATAAATAACGAATGCCAGGAGAACATTTACAGTTACTCCTCCGATCATAATGATCAATCGCTGCCATGCGGGTTTGCTTCTGAATTCCCATGGTTGTGCAGGTTGCTGCATTTGTTCTTTGTCCATGCTCTCATCAATCATACCAGAAATCTTCACATATCCTCCCAAAGGCAGCCAACCGATGCCGTATACCGTATCTCCTATTTTCTTTTTGACCAATGAAAACCATGGATCAAAAAAGAGAAAGAATTTTTCCACCCTGCATCCAAAAATTTTTGCCGGTAGAAAATGTCCGAATTCATGAAGTATTACAAGTATAGAAAGAGCGAGTATCAGCTGACCTGCTTGAAGTCCAACAGCTCCCCAATTGATGTCCAATAAAACAAATGGCAACATTATCAAGATTTAAGTGTCAAAAATAGCCAATTAACTGCTAGAGATTTATTAAAGATGCAGCAAAGTTCCTCGCTTCCCCATCACTGTTGAAATAATCTTCCAGTGTGGGTTGTTCGATGAATGGAATTTCAGCCATGGTTCTTTCAATAATTTCAGTCATATCCAAAAATCCAACCCTGTTTTTCAAAAAGCCATAGACAGCCAATTCATTGGCAGCATTCATGATGCAAGGCAGGTTACCGCCCTTGTGCAAGGCAGTGATAGCGAGTCCCAGGTTTCTAAAGGTTTTGATATCCGGTGGATCAAAATTCATGACGGCAGATTTGGCGAAATTGAATCTTGGATATTCATTCTGCAATCTGCGCGGATATGTCATGGCGTATTGAATGGGAAGTTTCATATCTGGTAATCCCATTTGTGCCTTGATGCTGTTGTCTTTGAATTGCACCATGCTGTGGATGATGCTTTGGGGGTGGATGACGACTTCAATTTGAGCAGGCTCAAGATTGAAGAGCCATTTGGCTTCAATCATTTCGAGTCCCTTGTTCATCAATGTAGATGAATCAATCGAAATCTTTGCTCCCATGCTCCAGTTGGGATGTTGAATCGCATGCTCCCTTTTTACATTTACCAGGTAATTCGGTTTTTTACCAACGAAAGGTCCGCCTGAAGCAGTCAGGATAATTTTTTCGATTGGATTGGATTGCTCGCCCACCAAGCATTGAAAAATGGCCGAGTGTTCTGAATCAACCGGAATAATGGCGACACCTTTTTCCTCCGCAAGTTTCATGACAACATCACCAGCAACGACCAATGTCTCTTTATTGGCAAGCGCTATTGTTTTCCCTTTTTCAATTGCTTTGATGGTTGGTTTTAACCCGGCAAAACCAACAATTCCTGCCATCATCAAATCATAGGTATCTGATGCAGCTGCTTCAACCAACCCTGGATCTCCTGCCAATACCTTGATTTCTTTTCCAGCCAATGCTTCCTTTACAAAGTTGTATTTGGTGGTATCGGATATAACAACCATTTCCGGTTTGAATTCCAATGCCTGTTTGATGAGCAAATCATGATTGGAATGTGCGGTTAGTACTGTAGCCTTGAAAAGGTCAGGATAGAGACGTATCACTTCGAGCGTTTGCTTTCCGATGGACCCGGAACATCCAAAAATTCCTATCCTTTTGAGCGAAGCTGGCGGCAATTCTTCTTCAGAAAATTGATGCGAGAAATCAAATTGCATGGAATGAATTTAAAGGATTTGGATCAGTTTTTCAAGTTCAATTGCCAATTTGCGGTCGTTGCTGAGGCGTGGGACTTTATTCTGTCCGCCTAACTTGCCTTGTGAACGCATGTAATCAATGAAGGCATTTTTTTTCAATGGACGAACAACGAGCTTTTGCAAAATATTGCCGCGTATCAAATCGTCGTAATAAATGTTTTTCTTTCTCATGTTTTGATCTATAGCCTCAGAAAAAGCTGAAAGATTAGACGGTATTTCTTCAAACTCCACAAACCACTCATGATAAGATTTTCCTTCTTGTTGTCCCACCATCGGCGCAACAGTAAATTCTACAATTTTTGTATTGAATGCTGCAGCTGCTTGCATGAGACTGTATTCCACCTCTTCTCCAATAACATGTTCCCCAAATGCGGATATGTAATGCTTGATGCGTCCGCTTACAATGATACGATAGGGATCCAGTGATACAAATTTTACAGTATCTCCAATATTATAGCCCCAGAGTCCAGCGTTGTTATTGATGATCAACGCATAATTCTCCCCCAGTTTGACATCCCTCAAACTCAAACGTGTGGGATGATCATTGAAAATCTCTCCAGCAGGAACAAATTCGAAAAAGATTCCAGAATTGGTATTTAACAGCAGTCCCTCTTCATCTCTGGTATCTTGAAACGCAAAGAATCCTTCAGAGGCAGGAAAAGTTTCAATGGTATCCACTTTTCTGCCTATGCTGTCCATCAACTTTGATTTATAGGGAGAAAAGTTCACACCTCCATGCACCAATACACTCAACTCAGGAAAAATCTCACCTACTTTTTCCCCTTTCTTTTCCATCAGTCGGTTAAAATACATCTGCATCCAAGGTGGTATGCCGCTGATGAGGGTCATGTTCTTTTCAATCGTTTCGTTTACTATATTGTCCAGCTTCGTTTCCCAATCCTCTATGCAATTCGTCTCAAAACTCGGAAGTTGATTTCTTTTCAAATAACCCGGTATATGGTGATTGACTATTCCGCTGAGTCTTCCTGTAGGAATGCCACCTATTCTGTCAAGGGTTGGAGAGCCGGACAAAAAAATCATGTTTCCGGATACAAAATTTGCATTTCCTGTGGTAGCAATATAGGTTAGCAATGCATTTCGGGCGGTATTGATGTGATTAGGGATGGAATCCTTGCTGATGGGAATGTATTTGGCACCCGAAGTGGTACCGGAAGTTTTAGCCAGATAGATAGGCTTACCGGGCCAAAGGATGTTGGACTTCCCATCCTTTATATCCTGAATATAGGTCTTGATCTGTTCATAATCCCTAACCGGGACAGCCTGACGGTAGGCATTGTGATCAGAAACCTCGCCCAGTCGATGGTCTTTGCCAAATTTGGTGGATTTTCCCCTGCCGATCAGATGCAGGAGGATTTTATCCTGGTCGTCCAGTGCCGTCCGCATGGATCGCTGGATACCTTTATATATGTAGTCGGCAAAAGGTTTTGCCAACTGCGATTTTATACTCATTTTCAATGGAATAGGCCTCAAACAAAGGTAGGTTGACCCAGCCAATTCTACCAGCTTTACAGGGAAGAAATTTTGGAGCTGGACTTGTAAAAAAGCTAAAATCTCCTTACCTTCGCACTCCTAAAAATTTGAATCATGTTCGCAATAGTTAAGATAGCGGGTCATCAGTTTAAGGTTGAAGCAGGTCAGGAATTGTACGTGCCCCATATCGAAGGGAAGGCAGGAGACAAAATTCAACCGGAAGTATTGTTGGTCGACAATGCTGGTAACCTTTCTGTTGGAAAAGATGTCAAGCAAAAGGTGAACGCTGAAATCCTCAGCGAGAAACAAGGTGACAAGGTAATTGCATTCAAGATGAAAAGAAGAAAAGGATTCCGCAAAAAAATTGGTCACCGCAAGCTGTATACCAAAATCAAAATTGAAAGCATCGCTTAATCAAATTTATCAGTCGATTTAAACCCTAACGTCATGGCACATAAGAAAGGAGAAGGTAGTGTAAAGAACGGTCGCGACTCTCAAAGCAAAAGATTGGGAATTAAAATTTTTGGTGGTCAACCTGCCATATCAGGCAATATCATCTTGCGTCAACGCGGTACACAATACCATCCAGGCAAGAATGTTGGCGTTGGAAAAGACTTCACCATCTTCGCAACTTCTGACGGAGTTGTTGAATTCAGAAAGTCAAAAGAGAACAAAACCATCGTTTCTGTTCAACCAGTTTCTGCTGCCAGTTAAGCATCCCTTAACTTACTGTTAAAAAAAATTTTGCAGTTTCGGAAAAGTGTGTTTACTTTTACGTCGTAATCCATTTTTTCTAACCATTAAATTCTAAACAAAATGGCAACTGCAAAAAAAGCCGCAAAGAAAAAAGCAGCTCCTAAAAAGAAAGCTGCTAAGAAGGCTGTAAAAAAAGCTGCTCCTAAGAAGAAAGCTGCTAAAAAAGCTGCTCCTAAGAAGAAAGCTGCTAAGAAAGCTGCTAAGAAGAAGTAATTCTCTTCTAGGCAAAATAACGAGTCCCGCCAGGTGCGGGACTTTTTTTATTCCCCTACCTTACCTTCGCTTCATGTCAGACAATTACGCCATTGCAGACCAGTTCAGCCTGCTCAGTAAGTTGATGGATATCCATCAGGAAAACAGCTTTAAATCAAAATCATACGCAGCAGCGGCATTCAACATTGAAAAACTTCCGGTACAATTGGCTGAAGCTGCAAGGGAGGAGCTAGCCGGACTCAAAGGCATTGGAAGCTCTACCGCCAGCAAAATCATTGAGATCCTGGATACTGGTAAACTGCACATACTTGAAGAACTGATTGCCAAAACACCCCATGGCATTCTTGAGATGATGCAGATCAAAGGATTGGGTCCAAAGAAGATTTCAACCATTTGGAAAGAAATGGGCATCGAAACAATAGGCGAACTGCTTTATGCCTGCAACGAAAACAGATTGCTGCTTTACAAGGGATTTGGAGAGAAAACACAAAAGAATGTTGCTGACGCCATCGGATTTTATCTAAGACATCAGGGGCATTTTCTTTACGCCGAACTGGAGGAATATGCACAGCATTTGGTGCAATTGCTTGAAAAAAGCTTGTCAGGATTTCGCTGGATCCTCACAGGTGATTTCAAAAGACAGATGCCTACACTTGAAAAGCTGCAACTGCTCACAGATTGTCCGGCCGATAGGGTTAAAAAAGAAATGACTGAAAATGGTTTCCAACCAGATCCATCCACCGAAGCAACCAATATCTTCAAAGGGGCTGAGCAGATTCAGATAGAAATCATCAGCTCAGAGAAAGAAAATTTCACAGCAACTGAATTCAAATTAAATGCATCCGATGCTTTTTTTGAGCGTTGGGCGAAAGCATTTCCTGACTCTTTCAAAGAGGCAGCATCTGATGAGGATGTTTTCAAAAATGCTGGAATCAAATATATCCCCGCCTATTTGAGAGAAGAGGCAGACGCCATTGATGCGTCAAAAACACTGGATCAGAACGCCATCGTACAGGTGAAGGATATAAAAGGGATCATCCATACACACAGTGATTGGAGCGATGGACTCCAAACTGTTCAGGAAATGGCTGCCAATTGCATGAGACAGGGATTTGAATACCTTGTTATAAGCGACCACAGCAAATCAGCTTTTTATGCAAACGGCTTATCCGAAGAGAGAATCAAAGCCCAACATCAATACATCGAAGAACTGAACAAAACATGTGCTCCATTCAAAATATTCAAGAGCATCGAATGCGATATACTCAATGATGGGAGTCTGGACTACTCTGATAATATTTTGGGCACATTTGATCTGGTGATTGCATCGGTTCACTCAAACCTCAAAATGACTGAAGAGAAAGCCATGCAGAGGATCATCAAGGCAATTGAACATCCGGCGACAAGGATACTGGGACACCCTACAGGACGACTCTTGCTGAGTCGAGCAGGCTACCCCATCAACCATGAAAAAGTCATTGATGCATGCGTTGCCAATAAGGTTGTGATTGAAATCAATGCACATCCAAGGCGGCTGGACCTTGATTGGAAATGGATTCAACTTGCACAAGAAAAAGGTGCAATCCTGTCCATCAATCCAGATGCGCACAACACCGATGGATACAAAGACATTCGATATGGGGTCTTGGCTTCACAAAAAGGTGGACTCCTCTCGTCCAATAATCTTTCGAGCTATGGTCTGAATGAATTTGAAGATTTTCTGATCAACTACAAATGATCAGGACTTTTTGACCTCGTTCCAGATTCGATCCAGTTCTACTAGGTTTAAGTCAGTCATTTTTTTACCCTGACCATTGACAATTTTTTCCATTTGCTGAAACCTTGACATGAATTTGTGATTGGTTCTAGACAATGCCTGTTCGGGATCAATTTGGAGAAACCTGGCATAATTGATCAGTGAAAAAAACAAATCGCCAACCTCCTCTTCAACCCTGTTTTTCTCAGTATTTCCATCTTCAAACAATTGAACTGCTTCTTCGACCTCCTCCATTTCCTCTTCAACCTTTTCCCAAACCTGCTCTTTGTTCTCCCATTCAAATCCAACCTGTTTGGCCTTCTCCTGCAACCGCATCGCCTGGACCATAGGTGGCAGAGACCTGGGCACTCCACTCAACACTGACTGCTTCCCCTCCTTCAGCTTTAGATTTTCCCAATTGCGCTTTACATCATCCTCATTTTCAACTTTTACATCACCATAAATATGGGGATGCCTTGCAATGAGTTTATGCTTGATGCCTTCCACCACATCGTCAATATTGAACTTGTCCTGCTCGGTTGCAATTTTTGCATAAAAGAGAACATGAAGCAAAACATCACCCAATTCTTCCTTTATTTCATTCCAATCCTCTTTGGTGATGGCATCTGCCAACTCATAGCATTCCTCAATAGTGAGCTGTCTGAGCGTGTGGATGGTTTGTTTTTTATCCCACGGACATTTCTCTCTCAGTTCTTCAAGGACCTCTTGTAATGGAGCAATTGAATATCGAAGATCTTTGGGGTTCATTTTAGGTTACTTTTTAAGTTGGATGCCGAGTCCGATGAGTGATTTAAACTGTAATGCGGGTGAAGTTTTATTTGGGCCAAACAACTTTGCATCATCATCATAAATCAGGTCAACACCCCAAGTAACATTGAAGATTTTCGTAAGCTTAATGCTCAACACATTGGTCATGAAGATGTCAATGTTTTGGGGATTGTTTCTGTAGTTCGAGAATAGATCCAACTTGGTTTTATAGACTACATTGGGATTGATTTCTTTGAGAAAATTGATTGTTGCAAAAGCACCCAGCTCAAAATTGGAGGTTTCCCCTGGTTTTACGCCATAGAGTCCCATTTTAGACAAAACGGGATCCGTCACAAATACCCATCTTGCAGTAAAGGGCGACAGGAACAATGAAATATTTTTATTAGGTCGGAAGTCCCACCCTGCGCTGCTCAACAAATACCCAGGTGACATGAAATTAGATGTAAAATTTCTTTTTGTTCCCGAATATGTGTACCCTTTGAAAAAGCCCGAACGAAGGTTGGACAAAAAAGCTAGGTTGCTTTTTGGATTTACTAAATAGCCGACTTTTGAAACCAAGTCAAATCGGTCATCGTTTTTTCTGCTTCCCAAACTGGTTGAATTGACATAACCAAGATTGAAATCAAAGTTATTGTCCCATTGAAATTTATCTTTTTTATAAACAGCATACATATTCAATATTGAGCCGACTGAAAGCGAAAATTTATCGCCACCAGCTGACCAATTGCTGAGTGATGCCTGAGAAAATGTAAGGTTGTACAAGATGCCTTTTTGCCATTTTTTTTGCTTGGATGCATCATCGGTTTTGACCTTGATAACCTTTTGTGATTCTTTCTGCAAATTCATAATAGTTCTATCCTGCGCATTAGCGGGAACAAGAAAAGCAAATGTTACTACAATCAAAAGCCTTTTCATAATAGCAGCAAGATAAAAAATTAAAAGGCATGGATGGAAGGTATAGTCTGAAGGATTTCCTGCGGTGATACAATTGTCTTACGTGGGGACTTATGAATAAAAAATCCCGCACTTTGTGCAGGACGTTTTTATTCGTGCCCAAGACTGGATTCGAACCAGCACGCCGTTTCCAGCGCTACCACCTCAAGGTAGTGCGTCTACCAGTTTCGCCACCTGGGCAAGGGGAATGCAAAATTATGAAAAAATAGGAAGCAAAATGACTAATCACTTCATAAAAGCCAGCCTGAAAGTAGTTCCTTTACCCAATTCTGAATTTTTAACCGTCAGCTTGCCATTGTGGTATTCCTGGACAATCCTTCGGGCCAGTGTGAGTCCGAGGCCCCAACCCCTTTTTTTGGTCGTAAATCCAGGGTTGAAAATTTCATTTTGAAGAGCTGCAGACATCCCTTTTCCTGTATCAGTGATATCAACATGTACCTCTTCTGCTTGCTCGATAATTTCAATGGTGATCATACCAACACCTTCCATCGCATCCAATGCATTTTTTAAAATATTTTCAATCACCCATTCTATCAATGCAGCAGACAACAATAAGTTTATTGGATGCGCAGGATGATTGACAATTTGAATTGATATTTTTTCAGATGCTCTTTTTTTAATGTAGTCCACTGCATGAAACACCAATGACACGATATCGGTCTCGGTTTTTTTAGGAACACCTCCTATCATACCAAAGCGATCTGCAATCAGTTTCAACCGATCGATGTCTTTTTCCATTTCTGGCAATACCATACCTGGCTCTTTGCCCTCCTGCAATAAAACATTCCAGCCAGCCAATGCAGAAATTGGAGTACCCAATTGGTGAGCGGTTTCTTTTGCAAGTGAAGCCCAGAGCTGATTTTGAATGGATTTGTGTCGATTGCTCAACCATGTCAGTATGATGATTGAAAAAATGACAACAATCAACAATTGGATCATGGGAAAATACCTCACCTGTTTGAGCAACAAAGATTCACCGTAATAATATCGATTGAATTTTTTTCGATCCTCCGACAAGTAGGTTGTTATATAACTGCCTTTTTCTTTGAATTGCTGCAGGCGGTCTACCAAATAATTTTCGTCCTTTACTGCTTTCTCAGCATCTACATTTAGATAACTCATGATGCTGTCCTTTTCATCTGTTTCAATAACAGGGATATTTTTTTGCTCGGCAATGATTTCAGCTGACAAGGTTAAATCATCACCAGGATAAGCATTGGCGATCATTTTCTGTGCAGCCACCCACTCTTGCATGGTCTTCTCCTCCCTTTTTGAAATCTCCTCCGCCAAAAAATTTGAATAAAAATATGAACCGATGACAATGCCTATGCCTACGATGAAGATTGCTATTTTCCAAAAAGAGTATGTTCGCATATGAGAGCGGGTAAACAAATTTGATGAATTATAACATCTACACAAATTATTTTCATTGAGAAGCGCCTAAATTTGTTGGATACATGAATCTTTCACAACAATTCCCTTCAGTTGGAGTCGTAATTCTCAATTGGAATGGCAGGCATTTTCTTCAGCAATTCTTGCCATCAGTAATGTCAAGTAACTACCCGGCATTGAAAGTATATGTAGCTGACAATGGTTCTACAGATGACACTCTTGTTTTTCTGAAAAATAATTTCCCCGGGGTTCACCTTATTGAAATGAAACAGAATGCCGGATTTACCGGAGGCTATAACGAAGCACTGAAATATGTAGACGATGAAATATTGGTTTTGCTCAATTCAGATATAGAAGTTGACCCACATTGGATCCAGCCTGTTGTTGACATGTTTTCGAGTGACAACAACATTGCTGCGATCCAGCCCAAAATACTGGACTATAAAAGAAGAGATCATTTTGAATATGCTGGTGGTGCAGGCGGCTGGATTGACAGCCTGGGATATCCTTTTAACAGGGGTAGAATATTTGATGAAGTAGAAAAGGACCTCAATCAGTACGATCAGAAAGAAGCCATTTTTTGGGCGTCGGGCGCTGCGATGTTTGTCAGGAGAGCATGTTTTTTTGAAGTTGGTGGATTCGATCCATATTTCTTTGCACATCAAGAGGAAATTGACCTTTGCTGGAGACTCCAATTGGCTGGTTACACCATCATGGCATGTCCTGAATCGATCGTTTATCATGTAGGTGGCGGAACACTTCAAAAAGAAAATCCACAAAAAACATACCTGAACTTCAGAAACAACCTGATCATGTTGTTTAAAAACAACAGGGGGTTGTACAAATGGTATGTCATTGTATTCCGTTTCTTGCTGGATGCCATCAGCGCATGGAAAGGATTGCTATCAGGTAATTTTCCATTTTTTACATCCATCGCCAAATCACATTTTAGTTTTATAAAATGGCAGTTGATCGATAAAAAACAAAGCATTTTTCCTCAAAAAAGAGTTCAGTCACCCAAAGGAATCTACAAGGGAAAGATTGTTTGGGATTATTTTATACTGGGCAAAAAACGGTTCTCCGAAATTGTTAAAAATTAAGCTGTAGATTTTATTCGGTTTTGCTACCTTTGCGGTGCAAATAATACTTATGCAACAAAGTCATGTAAATCCGGAGGAACAGAAAGATTTCGGCAGAAACTGGGTTTCTTCCTCACGCTTTCTTTTCCATGTACAGCTATTTGCATTCCTCGCATTTGTAATGGGTGGCTGCTATGGCCTCTATTCCAAGCATTACAAAGGAAAACCAAAGGTTGAAGTGCAGGAAAGCTCCCTTTATACTCCAAAATACAAGTAAGAAAATAATTTGTCGGATTGCATTAATCGTTATTTTTGCAGCCCACAAAAGTTCTTATACTTGCGGAAGTAGCTCAGCTGGTAGAGCATAACCTTGCCAAGGTTAGGGTCGCGGGTTCGAATCTCGTCTTCCGCTCAAAAATTCCATCTCAGATGGAATTTTTTATTTTGAGTCGTATTGCTTTCGCCCGGGTGGTGGAATTGGTAGACACGCAGGACTTAAAATCCTGTTCGCCGAAAAAGCGAGTGCGGGTTCAAGTCCCGCCCCGGGCACTTCTCAAAATCTGCATCATGTCCTCTTAAACACAAATTGGAGCACAATACTGATCATGACTACTGCCATGGCCCCAATCACATTCAACCAAAGCCAACCAATATCCGTGAACGCATACATGCCCAATACACATAATTCACCAAGAATAGCTGCATAAAAAACTGCGTTCCCCTCCACCTTTTTCAAATAAAAGGCTACCAAAAATATTCCCAACATAACACCGTAGAACCAGGATCCCAATATATTGACAGCCTCAATCAAGCTGCCCAAATTGGTGGCAAATTGCGCAAATACAATACAGAAAACACCCCAAAAGAAAGTATACATCCTAGATAACCTGAACTCTTCCTCATCGGTCGTGTCTGCTTTGATAAACTGTTTGTGAAAATCGATCAAGGTAGATGATGAAAGTGCATTCAGCGATGCTGCAATGCTACCCCATGCTGCTAAAAAAATAACAGCAATCAATAATCCAATCAAACCATGTGGCATATGATCCATCACAAATCGTATGAACACATAATTGGTGTCATTGGTTTCAACCAAAATACCTGATTCTTTGATCAGAGATTTTAGTTTTGAGCGCAACTGCTCATCCTCCACCTGCAATTTTTTAAGAGCGACCACATTCTCGTCGTGATGCGCTTTTCCACTTTGAACAATCAGCTTTTTCTGATCGCTGATGGACTGATGGGCTTGCTCCAATTGAATGATCTGCTCTTTGTATGCAGTCTTTTTCAACTTTGTGATGGCAAGGTCATTGAAATACAATGGTGACGTATTGTATGCATAGTAGACAAAAACCAATACCCCTACCAGCAAAATGAAAAACTGCATGGGGATTTTCACAATGCCGTTCATGATCAGACCAATCCTGCTCTGCTTGATGGAGCTTGCGGTAAGATAACGACCAACCTGACTCTGATCTGTGCCAAAATATGAGAGCGACAGAAAAAATCCACCAATGATTCCACTGATGATATTGAAACGGTCATTCCAATTGAACCCATCCTCGGTCATTCCAGTGGTGATGACATTCATTTTTCCAAACTCCCCTCCAACTGTCAATGCCTCTGTCAATCCCATGCCTTCGGGCATCATTTGAATCAGCAAGTAAGCGGCCAAAAACAATCCTGCAAAAATGATGGCCAATTGAAGCTGCTGCGTATATGCAACCGCTCTCGCACCTCCGCTGACACTGTACACAATCACGATGCCTCCCATGATCACATTGGTGAGATAAATATTCCAATCCAGTACAGATGAAAGTATGATAGCAGGTGCATAGACACTTATTCCGGTTGACAATGCACGGGAAAGGAGAAATAAAAAAGAAGTGAATGTCCTGGTCTTTTTGTCAAACCTTTTCTCTAGGTACTCGTAGGCCGTGTAAATATTCAGTTTGTAAAAAATAGGGACAAACGTGATGCATAAAACAATGGTTGCAAGAGGGAGTCCGAAGTAATACTGCACAAACCTCATGCCATCGGTATACGCCTGTCCAGGTCCGGATAGAAAAGTAACGGCACTGGCCTGTGTTCCAATCACACTGAGCATGACCATGTACCAAGGCAGTTGCCTGCCGCTTCTGAAGTATCCATCGATGTCCTTGGTTGATCTCCCTTTGTATACACCATACAATACCACCAAAAGCATTGTAAACAAAAGCACCAACCAGTCGATGAAACTCATCTTCTATCCTGTTTGTACAAAATTGCTGCAATTAAAATTCCTATCAGCAGTCCCAATGCAATTTTTTTCCTTACCAACGCAATCACAACTCCAATGGCGAGTCCCACAATGAGTCCAAATACAGGCGAACGGGTCGGATTACTTGACTTCATTCAATTTGGCATTTGGATTCGAAATTAGGTTAGCGAAGAGTCTGTATGCTCCTGGAACTCCTGCTGGCAATTCCCTGTAGAATACCAAGCCTGTATAAATAAATCTTCCTTTTCCTTCATTGCGAACGATCAGACTTCCATTCAAGTCACCTTCATTTTGATCATGCATGGCCAAAACTGCGCGGTAATCAGCTGAAAAGGCATCTGCAAAATAAATTCCCCTTTCCTGTACCCATCCCCTGAAATCATCTGCAGTAATCTTGTTGGGAAAGTTCAACACTGGATCCTTTGGATCAATGAATTTTATCTCACAATCTTCTTCAGTGATCCTACCTCTTGAAATAGTAAAAGGCTTGGGACCAATTTTCATTTTGGCAAGGGGTCCAGCGAAACTATTTGTATTGTATTGCACCACCATATTCCCACCGTTTCTGACATAATCCATCAACATATCATATTTTTCGTCCATCCATGCATGCACATCGTAAGCGCGTACGCCCAATACTATGGCATCGAAGTTTTTCAATTTTTCTGCTGTGATATCTTCCCTGCCAAGTTCAACCAAATCATATCCCATCAGCTGAATAGCTTCAGGCACCTTATCGCCTGCACCTAAAATGTATCCAATTTTTTTTCCAGTTGTCTTGAGATCCACATTCACCACCACCTGCTCATTCTTGCTGAAATAAACAAGTGTCGGTATGTGTTCATAAGAAATAGAATGCATAAAGGGAGCATCATCTGAATCGCTGCTTTGTACACTTTTGTTTGATGATGAAGCTGTGTTGATCAACACAGGCTTTTTGGCGACTGTAGATACTTTTGAAGGAATAACATATACCGGATGGATGAATTCACCAATGGCAGGATCAACATTTCTGAATGTAACAGGTACTTTCACCAACATCTGCTCATTACCGATGCGAATTGAAACACTGGCCTCAAAACTTGGCCTGTTCTCCCCCATGCCGATCAGCCGCTGATCTGTTACATTGAAATGACCCTTGTTCATGGAGTTTGCCAACCAATAAGGTTGAGAAACAGGATGATCAGTTGCAATGGACATCAACAAGGACTGAGACCAATTCATATTTTGTTTGAGAGCAGCATTAGGGGCCCATTGCTTTGCATTGAGTTCAATTTGAGAGACATTTACTTGCACATCAGATCTGTTATTGATCGTGAGATTTACTTTCAGTGAATCGCCCTGTTTGATGAATTGTTTATCACTGATCGCCTCTATGTGAAATCCTATAACCATCCTAATCAACTTTTCCACTTCAGCAGTCTTTAAGTTCTTCCAATATTCATCTTTGATGCCTGAGAGTGCTTTGCGGATTTCCAGCAAGGCGTTGACAGAGGCTTCTGGGTGATTGACATTGTAAGAAGCAATCAATTGATCAACCAGTTTATTGATAGCAGACCCACCTTCTACCCTGTTCCATGAACAGTCAATGCCCTCCATAGGATCTTTCTCGGCAGCATCGCCGAGCGTATGAACAAAATATTCAGTAGCTGTTCCCCTGGCTGCAGCCGAACCGAATCCCTGTGAACGATGCTGACTCCTGCTGTCGGCAGAAATTTCACCAATGCTTTTACCCAACAATGGCAAATAATCACCCACTTCTATTTTCATTTGATTGTCGGAGGTGGTATTGGTCCCAAAAAAACTGAAGGTATTCCACATGATTCTCTTCACCTTCCAAGTTGTAACGCCATACTTCAATTGCTCCGGAAATTTGTTGGGATCTGCTGCAGCAATGAATGCTTCTCTGGCAATCACAGCTGAACCCGAATGGTGCCCGTGTCCAGCGCGGCTATCCTCTGGGAAACGCGTGATGATGATATCCGGACGAAAATTTCTTATCACCCATACTGCATCTGAGAGGATTTTCTCTTTGTCCCAAAAACTGAGTGCTTCTTCGGTTCTTTTTGAAAATCCAAAATCAAATGCCCTTGAAAAAAACTGTTCTCCGCCATCCGTTCTCCTCGCTGCCAACAATTCCTGTGTTCTTATCAATCCCAATTCAAAACCCTGCTGATTGCCGATGAGATTTTGTCCACCATCTCCACGGGTCATCGCCATGTATCCGGTGCGGTACTGTCTTGCCCTTGCCATGTACGCAATGAGTCGCGTGTTTTCATCATCTGGATGTGCCGCCATGTAAAGAACGGAGCCAAGCACATTCAGTTTTTTCATTGCATGGAGAATTTCACCACTGCTCCATTGCTGAGACTTTTGTGCCTGTGAAGTTTGAAATAACATTGCCGAGAAGAAAGCTACAAGGGCCAGGTGCTTTAATTTGATCATAACAGGGAAAATGGAACGCATACGTTGAATATTAGTTGTTGCACTAAAATAAACAAATAGCCACTATGAATAAGATTTTAGCATTTATTTCTTTGCCATAACTCGATATCTTTATGGCATGAAAAAAGCAGTCAAAACTCTAGCTCTCACATTTTGGATAATCGCTATGGCCATCAGCCATGTCTCCGCGCAAGTCAATCCCTATCAGTATAGCATTTCAAAAACTGCTGAGGGAAAAAATGGAGCCGTTTCTTCGGCCCACCCACTGGCGAGCATGGTTGGATGTGAAATACTCAAAGCTGGAGGCAATGCCTTTGATGCCGCCATTGCAACACAACTTGCATTGGCAGTGGTCTATCCAGGTGCGGGAAACATTGGTGGCGGAGGATTTTTAGTAGCACATACCAAGAAAGGAAAAACAATTACAATCGATTACAGAGAAAAAGCACCTGCTGCTTCCAGCAGAAATATGTACTTGGATCAAAATGGGAATCCCCTGCTGGAAATGAGTCAGAACGGACATCTGGCGAGTGGTGTGCCGGGAACTGTAGCGGGACTTTTCAAGTCGCATCCATACGGTAAACTTTCTTTTGATAAATTGATTCAACCTGCGATTGACCTTGCCGAAAAAGGATTTGCGATTTCAGCCGCAGAAGCAAGATCGCTCAATGGCTCCAAATCTGCCTTCATCAAATACAATACCATTCCGCCAGTCTTTGTAAAATCAACTTCATGGAAAGAGGGTGATACACTGATTCAAACGGAACTCGCAGCGACACTGAAAAGAATTCAACAAGAAGGTGCAAAGGGATTTTATGAAGGAGAAACAGCAAGACTGATCGTTGAAGAAATGAAAAGAGGCAAGGGGAATATCAGTTTGGATGACTTGAAAAATTACCAGGCAGTTGAAAGACCTGCCATCTCATTCGACTACAAGGGATATACCATTATCGGAATGCCCATGCCCAGTAGTGGGGGACTCCTCATGCAGCAAATGATGAAGATGATTGAAAGTCGAAACATAGCATCAATGGGATTTCATACACCAGCATCGGTTCAATTGATGATTGAAGTAGAGAGACGCGCTTATGCTGACAGAGCGGAATTCATGGGGGATCAAGATTTTGTTCGCGTGCCTGTCAAAACCATGTCAAGTAAAAAATATCTTGAAAAAAGAATGTTAGATTTTATACCCGGAAAAGCAACACCCAGCGATGTGATCAAGCCTGGTGATATCAATCCAGAGAGCGAGGAAACAACCCATCTCTCTGTAGCAGATGCAGAAGGAAATGTTGTGAGCGTGACAACTACATTGAATGGAGGATATGGCTCCAAAACTGTTGTTGCCGGTGCAGGTTTTCTGCTCAACAACGAAATGGATGACTTCAGTGTAAAACCCGGCGTACCCAACATGTTTGGTGCTGTCGGCAAAGAAGCCAATGCCATCGCACCAGGAAAAAGAATGCTGAGTTCAATGACCCCAACAGTTGTCTTAAAAAATAAAAAACCTTTTCTTGTGGTAGGAACACCAGGCGGAACCACCATTCCAACTTCTGTTTTTCAAACCCTGATCAACATCCTCGAATTCAATCAAAGTCCCTCGGATGCCGTCAACCTTCCCAAGTTTCACCACCAATGGCTGCCCGATCAAGTCGCCATTGAAAATGATTTCCCCTCCACTGTTCAAGATGCATTGAGCAAGATGGGATATTCATTTCAAAAGAGAAATCAAATCGGCAGAACAGAAGTGATCAAAATCAATTGGCAAGGCAAAAAAATCAAAAACATTGAAGCAGTGGCAGATAAAAGAGGCGACGACCATGCTGCTGCATATTAAACTGCATTATAACATTTTGTTGAACTACAGCTCTGGTCCAGATTGGTTAACTTTGTAGGAAACCTGGTTTCTGAAAAAAGCAGTTAAAATAATAGGCTATGTTATTGGAAGCATCCTGACGCTATACCTGTTGTTTTGGTTATTGTTGAAAGTTCCTTTCATCCAGCAGAAACTCATCAACATTGCAACTGATCAACTTTCCAAAACCATCCATACCGAAGCCAAAATAGGTGGAGTTGACTTCAGCCTCTTTAACACCTTCAATTTACAAGATGTACTGATCCGGGATGAACAAAAAGACACCCTGCTGTATGCAGGTAAATTAAGCGTGAGCCTGACTGACTGGTTTTTCACACAAAAGCAGTTCACGGTCTATTCATTTGGATTGGAAAATGCAAACATTCAATTGCAACGAACTGACAGCACTTGGAACCATGCATTTATCGGAAAGGCATTTGCCAGCAAGGATACCATTGCCAGTCAGCCGAGCCAATTGATGATTGATATCAAATCACTTGATCTTAAGAATGTTCAGTTTATGATCAAGGACAAATGGCGTGGGGAAGACCAATCCATCCAAATCGGGACATTGCATCTGAATGCATCAGAAATCAATCTAGCAAAAAAGAAAATATTGATTCAGGATGTTTATATCACAAAACCTCGTTACAAGATTTTTCAATACAATGGCAATCGACCGGATTCGCTGATTCCTGTTTCAGATCCGAATATCAAAGAACATTGGAACAAAGAGGGTTGGTATGTGCAAGCGAATGCGATTCAACTCGAAAAAGGACTGTTTCAATTGGACATTGATACAATTGGCACCACCCTTCCCTATTTTGATGGCGAACATTTTCAATTTGCCAACATCAATGGAAATCTTGATCAAGTAAGGTTTGCAGGTGAACGAATAACAGCAGCACTGCATCTTTCAACCAAAGAAAGAAGCGGATTTGAAGTAACTAAACTGCATGCAGATATGCAGTTGGACCCCAGCAGTATGAGCTTCAAAGACTTGAGCATTATAACTCCTTACAGCAGAATACAAAACTATTTTGCAATGGATTATTTCTCCTTCACAGATGATATGAGTGAATTCATTCACAAAATCAACATGAGGGGCTCTTTTCGAAACAGCATCATTGATCTAAAAGACATTTCTTTCTTTGCACCCGAACTCAATGAAATGCCCATCAAATTAACGGCAAACGGCATTGTGACAGGAACAGTAGATGATCTGAAAAGCAACAATATCAGTTTGAAATGGGGAAGCAACAGTGAACTCAAATGTAAAATCGACATCAAGGGACTCCCCAACATTGAAACCACCCGCTACACTGCAAATAATATTTACATCAGCACCAATCCGATTGATTTTTATAAAATACATAACCAAATCAAGTCATCATTGGGTGTTGACCTATCCCCTCTCCAGTCCATGAAATATGTGGGTAACGCTTCAATGGTTGGAGACCATCTCAAAACAAAAGGAAAATTAAGCACCTCTATTGGAAGCGTTCAAGCCGATATAGACATCGCCAAACTTGGTTCAGATCAAGTGGAGATAAAAACATCGGGAGACATCATACAGATGGAGTTGGGAAAATTGTTCCAATTCAATGACCTCCATAACACAAATGCACATTTCAATATTTCCTCGAAAAACGGCAATACCAAATTTGACTCAAAGATTCACTCCATTAATTACAACGATTATACCTACAACCATTTAGATGGATCAGGAAATTTTGCCTCAGGCATTCTTACCATTAACCTGGATATCAATGATCCAAATGTTGACGCCCAATTGTATGCAGGAATCAATTTTAAAGGCAGCAGTCCCACTACCACAGCTGTCTTTGAAGTCAACAAATCAAATTTACTTCCACTTCATTTCACTAAAAATCCTATTTCTCTGACTGGGAAATCAATCCTAAATATTGAAGGCGATAACCTTGACAATATAAGCGGTGAGGGAAGATTGGAAGATGTTGTATTTACAAAAAACAAGCGAAAATATATTTTCGACAGTGTAGTCATCAAGGCCGAAAAACACCAGGACTTTAGAAACATAACACTGAGCAGCAATGATATCGAGGCCAATGTAAAAGGGAATTTTACATTTGAAGAATTACCTGCCACCCTGGGTTATTATTTTGGCGAATTCTATCCTTTTTATTTCAAAAAATCTCTTGCCCCAAAGAAAGAGCAGGACCTGATGTTTGACCTGAATGTAAAAAATGCCAATTATATTTTGGCGCTGACGGACAATGGATTGAATGGATTGAGCAACAGTAAAATCAAAGGAAGGATCAACTCTGCCACAAAAGTTTTTGAGCTTGATGCTACCATACCAAAAATTGCATACAATAAAACTGCTGTATACGACCTGGAACTAATAACAAGAGGAACTGCAGACAGTATCAATACCAGCTCAAAAGCGAGTTCGGTTGTTTTCAACGACAGCCTGTTTTTTCCAACCAATACCATTGAAATTCATTCTTCAAAATCATACTCAACCATTGATCTTACCACCAGTTCAAATCTGGCGCAATATGGAGCCAGACTCTCAGCGAACATTGAAAATATCCAGGATGGCGTATTGATTCATTTCAATCCTTCAAAAGTTGTTTTCAATGAAAAAACATGGAATATCGAGAAAGGTGGTGAACTGTTGATCAGCAAATCCAAATTTGATGCCAGCAACTTCAAGTTTGTGAACGGAGAGCAGTCCATCGGACTCATGACACTCCCAACCGAAGCAAATCAACTGCAAACATTTATCCTTTCACTCAACAAAGTAAACCTGGGCGAATTGCTTCCGATCTTTATAAAAGAACCTCGCATTCAGGGAATAACAACAGGTGACCTTACCATAGAGGATCCGTTCAATCATTTAAAACTTTACCTGAATGCACAAACGGATAAAACGAGGTTTGAGGATGACTCCATTGGACTCACATCTATCAATGGATTTTGGGACAACCTGGAAAAAAAAGCAAGCTTTTTCTTTGAGTCTGAAAATCCCCTTTACAAGCTCAACGCAAGAGGAAAACTTGATTTAAAAGATTCGCTCAACAAAACCATTGAAACAGACATCAATATTCAAAATCTTCAATTGTCTGTTTTAAAACCATATTTGGGAATTATTTTCAGCGATATGAGTGGCAAAGGAAATGGCTATCTGAGAATACAAGGAAATCTGGATGAGCCGGATTTGGTGGGAGCTGTAAAGGTATCAGATGCCAAAGTCACAATCGATTTCACAAGATGCACCTATACCCTTCAGGATCCAACCATCACGTTCACCCCGGATAAAATTGATTTCGGAACCATACAATTAAAAGATGCGAATGGTTATACAGCCAGTTTCAAAGGGGATCTCGAACATCACTTTTTCAATAGATTCAATTACAACCTGAGTGCAACTTCAAGAAAACTATTGGTTCTGAATACTAACAGAAGTGACAACAACCTGTTTTACGGAAAAGCAGTTGCCAGATTCAATTTTTCTATAACTGGTCCGGATGAATCGATCAAAATGTACATGAGTGGTGCTCCGGTTGACAGCTCAAGTATCAATATCCTTACTTCAACCAACAGCAAACAGTCGGCTGATGTTGACTTTGTTGTCTGGAAGACCTATGGAACTGAAATGAAATCAGCGGCAATTTCAAGTGGCAGTAATTTTGTAATAGATATGGATCTGGTAGCCAACCCTTTCCTGAGAATGAATGTTGTATTGGATGAACTGACAGGTGATATTATATCCGGTCAGGGCTCAGGTAATCTAAAGATTCACACTGGATCGAAGGAAAACTTCAGCATGATCGGCAGATACAATATTGAAAACGGTAGCTATAATTTTAACTTTCAGGATGTTTTCAAAAAGCCATTTAGGTTATTGGGCGGAGGAAGCAGTTATATCAGCTGGACGGGCGACCCCTATGACGCTGATATCAATATAGATGCCCTCTATACTGCAGAAAAAGTGCGCATGAGCACATTGTTTACTGACCCAAGCAACCGGGGTATTTCTGGAGTAAGCTCTGATGTATTGAGAGAGATCAGCGATGTGGAAGTCAGATGCAATCTCACTGGAACCTTGAGCAGGCCTAATCCAAGTTTTCAGATACTGATCCCACAGGGAAGTGTTGTAAAAAACAATGCGACCATTGAAAATAAATTAAAAACCATCAACCGAGATGCGTTGGAAGTGAGCAAACAAGCAACCTACCTGATCGTATTTAAATGCTTTGCTCCGCAAGCAGCTGTGGTTGCAAGCGATTTGAACTATGAATTGCTGAACAGCACCATTTCAGGTGTGATCAATGGAATTCTTTCCAATAGCATTCAGAATTTCTTTACAAAAATGCTCGGATCTTCAGTGGATGTCAACTTCAACTACTCCAGAACAATGACCACACTGGGTGGAACTGCAGGTGCAAACAGAACAGGGCCAAATAATTTCAGGGAAAATGTGAGTCTTCAGTTCATCAAAACAATGATGAATGATAAATTGATCATTACGTTTGGCAGTGATTTCAATTTTGCCGCAGGAGCAGCCTCCCTTGCCACCAGCTCTCAAAACTTTCTTTTCCTGCCGGATGTGAACGTAGAATATAAAATAACGCCGGATGGGAAATTCAGGACATCCTTCTTTTACAGAAGCAGTTTTGATCTGCTCTCTTCTTCAGGCAAAAGAGACAGAACAGGTGGTAATATATCGTTCAGAACAGAATTTGACAGGTTCTTTGAAAGAAAGAAAAAGACCACTGTTGAGAGCGATAAAAATGAACCTTAGGTTGTTTTGAGTAACTGAATCTGCTCTGTAAACTTTTCTATAGAGAGCGCATCATCCACATTGAATGTTCCGATTCGTGTCCTGCGCAATGAAGACAAGTAAGCTCCGCATCCCAATGCCTCTCCAAAATCATTCGCCAAGCTTCTGATATATGTTCCTGTAGAGCAGACAACTTTAAAATGTACAACAGGCAATTGAATGGAAGTGATTTCAAATAAGGTGATTGTAATTGGCCTTGGGTCCATTTTCACTTCCTTCCCTTTTCGTGCAAGAATATAAGCGGGAGTACCTGATTTTTTAATAGCTGAGTGGGCAGGCGGTGTCTGCATGATTGTACCGGTAAACTGCTTGGTTGCGCCCATGATTATTTCGGTGGAAATTTCACTGCAATCAGCTTTGGAAACAGGGACTGATTCTAAATCATAGGTGGGTGTAGTAGCTCCCAACGTGAAAGATCCTGTATACTCCTTCTCAGCTGCCATGTACTCATTGATCTTCTTGGTAAATTTTCCTGTACAGATGATAAGGAGTCCGGTTGCCAATGGGTCCAAGGTCCCAGCATGCCCAACTTTGCTGACCCCTGTTAGAATCCTGATCTTTTTTACAGCATCGAAAGATGTCCATGTAAGCGGTTTATCAATCAGCAATACTTTCCCGTTTAAATAATCATCCTTCCATTGTTCAGCTTGTGTATTGTACATTTGTTAAAGTTACCATTCTATAAACAAACCCTCCAAAGGCAGTCAATATGTCCCTTGCCCATCACCAGGACCATCAGATCAGATACAGACAGCAATTTGACAATGCCAAGCATTACCTGATTCCTTTTATTGCATCAACGATGCCACTTGATCAACATACACATGTATTGGATATTGGATGTGGTGATGGAGGTGTAATGGGGGCCATGTTGGAGAGGGGATGCAGTGCAACAGGAATTGAGTTGAACAAATTGAAATTCGAATTTGCATCCGAAAATATTGCAACACATATCAACAATGGCAAGGCTACTCTCATCAACATAAATATTTATGAAGAAGAAGCACTGGTCACTTTGAAAGAAAAATTTGACCTGATCATTCTCAAAGATGTCATTGAACACATCCCCAACCAGGAAAAATTCATCCCCTATATCAAACAGTTTTTAAAACCCGGTGGCCGAATATTCTTTGGCTTCCCCCCATGGTATATGCCACACGGCGGGCACCAGCAAATATGCGAGAGCAGGTTCTTAGGATTCCTTCCCTACTTTCATTTGTTGCCTAAACCCCTCTACAGGGCAGTACTGAAAACATTTGGAGAGTCCGATGGCACTGTTCATGAGTTGATGGAAATCAAAGACACAGGCATTACTATAGAGAGATTTGAAAAAATTGTTTTGAACAGCAACTATGTGATTGAAAAGAAGCAGCCATACCTCATCAACCCCATCTACAAAGACAAATTTGGATGGAACCCAAGGAAACAGTTTGCAATCATCAACATGATCCCATTTGTAAGAAACTTCTTAACCACCTGCGTATACTATGTCATTAGAAAATAAAAGATGGCAGCAATTTTTTTTTACAGCTGTTCAAATTTCATTAGCTGTTTTGATTTTTACTGCATGCAACAATGAAGAAAGCAAAACAAACAACAGCTCCAGCGAACCAATCCTGCCTGCACCTCAGAACTTATCATATACAGTTGTCAACGCATAT